>Ga0265300_10000021_pt1 | contig 215311 bp, 343 predicted proteins | sample AusTroGonzalo_MG_FD_193482 | JGI IMG/M metagenome (GOLD analysis project Ga0265300, IMG submission 193482) | Bovine rumen microbial communities from tropical cattle in Woodstock, Queensland, Australia - Gonzalo_03 | ecosystem: Host-associated > Mammals > Digestive system > Stomach > Rumen ... | reverse complement strand
GAGCATCGTGAACAGAGTTTTGGTCCGGAGCACCATCTGTATTCTCCCCGTCCACATTGTCATACAACTTTATATGACCATAGTGAGTGCCATCGCCCACACCGTAAGTGGTAGCCGTGCTTGCATGGTCTGTGGGAGCCTTACCAGCAAGAGCATCGTGAACAGAGTTTTGGTCCGGAGCACCATCTGTATTCTCCCCGTCCACATTGTCATACAACTTTATATGACCATAGTGAGTGCCATCGCCCACACCGTAAGTGGTAGCCGTGCTTGCATGACTTGTAGGTGCTTTAGTAGCCAATCCGTCACTCAAAGCCTTTGGTGTAACAGCCTTACCACCCGTAGCAGCGGTTTCAGTTCCGTCATACGCATCGGACAAAGTTACTATACCCGCCTGTGTATTCGTGGCTGTATAAATAATCTTCTTCGTTACCGTCACTTCGCCATTTTCGTTCTGCGAAAATGTCGCAATGAACTCAATAGCATTACCACTAGCGGTAGGGTCGCCAATAGCTGACTGAATCAACTTGAACTCGCCATCACTCGACTGCCAATATGCGTGTTCAACCCCGCCGTCGGTATATTTCCAAAGAATAATATCTTCACCCGCACGAACCGCAAGGGAATGGCTATCTATTACAACCGTTCCAGCATCATCGCATATAACGTGGTCGCCATTATTCAAGTTAGCCAACTGCCAAGAATTAATAGTGGCAACCGTCTGTCTTCCAAGATACTCGCCCTTACCTTTAAGAACACCCTCAACATAATTTTTAACTTGCACCTTTGTAGCGAGCTTATCAGCGGTGCCTTCGGCAATAGACCCATCGTATGCACTAGAAGCAATCTTAACAAAAGTAACATTGCCATCACTAATTTTTTCAGTGATAACAGCACCAGTTGCAATCTTACTAGAAGTCACAGCGGCATCCGCAATCGTAGCCTGGATGGTGTTAGTTCCGCTATGCCCACCTTCTCCGTGAGACATATCTGTAACTATTGAACCAGTAACATCACCAGCCAATGCTAAAGTAATCTGTGACTCTAACCCCTTTGAATAAATAAGCCAACGATTACCCGAATCGTCCGCAATAAGCGAAAGAATATAATCTACCGCCTGTCTAGTCTGTTCATTAGTTTCTTCGGGCATAAAATATCTCCTACATTTCTAATCTAAAAATATACTCAAATTCAATCTCTATCCGGAGTATTAAGATTACGATTTCGCTTAAATTGAAGAGTATTTGCCGTGGGCTTACCCTGCATACGAAGCACTGGCTGTTCCATTTCGTTACGCATAGCACCCATACTGACATTACGAGTTTCCCCGCCCTTGTCATCCACAGCCAACTTCTCTTGATTGCCCATATTAGGTGTGTGCATCGTAGCATCCTCCGGGACTTGCTTCAAGTCGGCAATACGGACGGTGCCATACTTAAACAATTCTTCAAGAACAGCAGCCACAATCTCGTCGATGTTCCCATTATAAGTATTTCTACCACTATTATGTGCAGTATTGCTAGACATACCATTACCCGTAGTCCTACCATAATTGTGAATTTCAATCCAATCCCTCAATGTAATATGTGGCTTACTTTCATCAAGACCCTTAATCACGATACGCTTTCCATTAGCACTTATAAGCCTAATCCGAGTTTCATCATTCTCCTTGTCCTCGGCTATGAGTATCTGCTCCATATCCATAGCCCCAGCGTCACAAGCATTACCAAAAAAGACTGGATGTTCAGGGTCAGTGTAATCCCATTCGTCACCAACCGTCTGTGCATCAAACACGGCATCACCTATGGCATTCCCATTTTTAGGCTCGTCCATAATATGTGTATCACGAATAAGGCAATTTATAGGATTTTCCGCAACTTCGGACAATTCTATGTGCTGACCCCTGTATAGCCTAGAACCGTCTATCGGTAGATAGACTAGACCTGTTACACGATTAACCCTATCACGCTTGATTGGCATACCATAAAAATACATAAAATACTACTGATATGCTAATACCATTCACTATAAATACTACGGATTCTATAAACTTTATCTAAATATAATAAATTATCTATGTAACATTGGATGTCTGTGCCTTTAATGCGAATCTTTCGGCTTTCTTCCGTGCCTTGTAAGCCTTTTGCCAAGCGGCACGCTTCGCCCTAAATACGGGGTCGTCCTTGTGCTTCTCGTAGTAGCGGTGCTTCTTCGCCTTGACCTTTTCGGGGTTGGCTTTCTCCCACTCCTTCTGCAACCGCAAGCACTCTTCCCTATTAGCCCAGTAGTGCTTCTTGCACCTAGCCCTGGCACCTTCCCTCCGCTTCTCAAGAGATTCGGGGGAGCGGTTGGGATGCTTTACGTGCTTGGGCTTTACCACGATGGGAGTTTCACGAAGCCTTGCACGGAGCTTCGCCCAGTCGATTTCGTCTGCCATAAATGTCTTACCTCTAGTTGAAAAAAGGACGATGCGGGATGACCGCACCGCCCCGGAACATAACCCCAACAATGAGCATTGCCATAGGATTAGGAATGTTCCAACCCTCAACGGGAGATAACGATACGGAATGACTCGAACCGCACCGCCATTCACAAATATACTTATAAATGCTTCATAGCGATTCGGATGTGCCGTTCCTTTCAGCCGTTCATAGGAGGAATCTCAATGCGAACAACGATTTCGCCCTTTTCATCCTTTCGCCAGAACGGATTAGCCCTACGGAAAGCCTTGCCCATCTGCGAAACGAGCATTTCAGCCTGCGGAGGTGTAATCTCGTGGAACTTGAGGACGATAGAGGTGCATCCGTCCTGCTCGGAGGTTTTCTGTCCTTCGAGCAACAGACCCAGATTGCTCCAGATTCCCTCTGCCCTTGAGAGTAGCTTGTGAGCATAGGCATTCATCGTTTCTGCTCGTCTGCCGTGGGTTTCGGGAACTTGTTGTAGTTAATGCAATCCGTGACCCCGTTGACACGGTTGGCACAATAAGTCTTGGAGTTGCACTTGTTGCAAATGGATTCTCTTGCCATGATGTTCTATTCCTTTACTGTCTTTGCCGTATTGAGCAAGATGTGGTACACTTGATTGGAGAAGCCGTGGCTTTCCGTACTTTCTTCAAGGGTGTCATACAGACCATCGCCCGTGCGTCTTGAACGGCAATCAAGCCATTCAAACACAAGACCCGTCAAGTCCATATCCGTTTCGGACACCTCGTTGGTCTTGCCCTCTAAAATGTCCGCTGTGGTCTTGAAGATGGAGTACAAGTCATCGGAGAGCGTGAAACGCTCCTTGTTCTTCTCCAAGGACTGGTAGATGTTGCCATCCTTGTTTCTGTGGCTTGCGGCATCCCAATCACAGAAAAGCTCCACAATCTGCATAAGGTTCATACCGTCCACCCCGTCCTCAAAGTGTTCGGGGTGGTGGTCGTTTACCTCATAATGGTGTTTTAGAGCCGGTCCAAGGTACTCAAGCGATTTCTTGTATTCGTCCGAGCCATACTTGCACTTTCCGAGAGGGTTGTGAGTACCAACATAGTCGAAACGTTCCTTTTCGGGAGCGTGGAGCTTGGACTCGTCGTGCCTATCTGCCCGTTCCATAATGTCAGCACAGAAATCTGCCGCATAGTCTGCGATGGCATCGCCACTCTTCTCTGCCATATCCATCAGCCTACTGCAAAAATCCGTGGCGTAGCCAACCACCATCTGGCGGTGTGCAAGTGTATCTGGTGTAGAATCTGCCATACAATTAGACCTTGGATGTTCCTTCGACATTTCGCTTGATGCGAGAGTTCGTGCGCTTGCGAAGCCACATAAGGGCTTCTTCCAGCTTCGTGATGGCACAGGCATTTTCACGGCACTTGTATTCGGAGTTCTGGGAACCTTCAAGACGACGGAGAACCATACCGATGAGGTCTTCGTTCGCTACACCATTGACACCATTTTCCTTGATAGGACCTTCTTGGAAATGGACAACACCAACGATGCGGTGCATACCCTTGTGTTCGCCATCCTTGTCGGCTTCAACGGCAACAACCTTGAAGAGATGCGGGGCATTGAACTTATAATCCTTTTCATGGAGAATCTTCGTGTAGTTCTGCGTGAGAAGGTCGTGTTCGAGGACTACATATTCCCTCGTGTCTTCCTTATTTTCACGAGCCTTGACTACCTTATTTTCCAGCTTGATTGTCTTCGGAGCGGGAGCCTTTACATCCTTCTTGGGGGAGGTCTTGACTTCCTTCTTCGGAGTAGCCTTGATTTCCTTCTTTTCAGCGGTCTTTGTAGCGGTTTTCTTTGCCATTTTAATTTATCCTTTTGTTGAGTTTGTGTAAATTCTTGTTAGACACCGAGCATCCCGTAGAACACTCCGAGTACGAACATCACGAAGAATCCTACGAACACTAGGAGCAAACGGATGTCCTTCTTTTCAAAGAACACGAACGGCTCCAGCTTCTCTTCACGATAAGTGAGTCCAGGTCTTTGTGGCATCGGCTTCTGCACGGTGATGCCAGCCAAGTCCTTCGGTTTGTGGTTAATCATAAGCGCTCCCTACTAGCCCATTCTGCAATCAACAAGCCATCCGCATCCTTATGCTTACGGATTGCATCAGCAAACTGCGGATAAAGTCTGCAACCGATTTCCTTGGATGCTTTCTTGAGTTCGGCAGAACCCTTCGTACCCTGTGGCAACATCTTCTTCTGCCACGGACGAGAATCAGTATAGGTCAACGGAACACCCATATCTTCCAACACACATAGGGTTGCTTCCAACGCCCTCATAGCCGAAAGGGTGGTCACAAATTGCTTCGGGTTCACACGGGGGCGTTCCAAGATAGCAATAGCTTCATACGGCTTGTTCTCGCCCAAAATCTTCAATACCAATTCTCGCAAGCCCTTGCGGTCAATGCGAGAAATATCTTTTGCGGTCTTCGTATAAGACTGCTCTTCAAACTTCGGAGTTTCTACAAAACCCGTGTCAATGCCATCTCCGAGCCATCCGATAGACCCGGACGTACCATTGTCGATACCTATATAGAGTTTATGGGGCATATTAACCAAACACCTCCGCATCCACAAGACGCTTGTAAAGTTCGCGTTCCGCAACAACATCTCCACCGCAATACTGCCCGATTTCAAGTACCCTGCCCTGACGGAACATCTCCGGCACTTCCGAACCGCAATTAGAACCCTTCGGGTCTGCGATTCCGAGCATCAAGCAAGCGGAGCGAAGCGACATAGAAGCACCACCGCCAAACCGCATAACGTCCATAGTGTCGATGTGCGGAACTTCCCACGGCTTCTTGCCACCCATATTGAGCATACGGGGTACAAACTTCCTACGGGCTATAAACCTCTTTGCTAGGAACGGAATGTCGAAGCCCTTGATGTTGTGACCGACGAGAGTCACAGCCGTATTGTCAAGCATACCCTCGATGGACTTGAGCAATTCTACTTCCTCGTCCACATCCCCAGCCGTGTACACGGTAGGTTCTTCGTCCGTCTGTGCATTTGCGAATGCCACGGCACAGACCATACCGAACTCGGCGTGGAGTGCCGCCATATCCTCAAGTTCCTGACCTTCCTTTCCGGGGTACTTCGTGGCAGCCCAGATGGGATAGAAGGTGTCCATAATTCCGGGTCTTGGGGTGGTTTCAATGTCGATTACGATTTTTCTTGGCATACTAAATTCCTCTTATGCTGTATATAACAGAATACTATCAGTTTACGATAGTACCCTTCGGAAACGGAACCTTTATTATCTTGTTTCCGTACTCCTTCTCTTCATCAAGACACATTCCGTCCTGACAAGCGATAGCCTGCTCATTCCGCTCTTCGGAAAACTCCCTCAAGTCCTTCTCGTACATAGCAATCAACCGGTCCTGTTCCTTTACCTTCGTGAACAAGTTGTAATTGTCCGCTGCAAGATGAGGAATCGTGGATGCTTCCATCATAATCGTCGCTACGAGGTGCAAGTCTATCTTTCCGTCCTGCAATAGCTTATGCAGAGTAGCCACATTCTCGTCGAAAGTGGCTTTCTCGTCTATAAGCTCAAAGAGAGAATCAAACGGATTCGTCTGCGATTGTGACATCAACTTTCTTTCGAGGGATGATTGTGGGCTTGTGGGCGTTCTTTACCTTGTCAACATAGTCAAGGTAATCGGAGTATCGTGGTTTAGCTTCACGGGGTATGCCCAAGATTTCCTTGTGCTGACGGATGGATTCCCATGAACGGTTAGGCACGATGTCACCCCTACGGAGGATGATGTCCTCTTCCGGTCTCCACCACCACTTGCACTTGTTCTTACGGAGTTCCTTCCAGGGGATGTTGTGCTTGTGGGCATACGATGCCGCCTGCAAGTAAGTTCGTCCTTCGGGTACATCCCCTTCCATCACGGCGGCAATTTCTTCCGCTTTCCAACGCCTTTTAGGTACGTTTCTCGACATAGCCACTTTTTCCTTTGTCCCCACCTTGTATATGAGGTACAGTCCTATGTGGCTGTCTGTGGAACAATATAATAAAATATCATTACGGATGCAATAGGTTATCTATTGCATTCTAAAAATTATTAGTGACGAGGCAAATCCAGATAATTCGGCATTGCCAAATCTATTGGTAATGCATTGCCCTTCAACCTACCGGCAACAGTGTCCTTTTCGCCAACAGCACAAATTTCGTTGTTGTACTGAATAATGGCCCATTCCCAGTTAGAATATTCCCTAGTTATATCCCTTCTATCAATATGGTCGGAAGATGCCTTTAACAGTGATACAAGATTCCGTTTTTCCTTGGAGTTCAAGAACCACCGGTCCTTTCCATAAGTAGTATGATAGATGTATGCGGGTTCATTGAAAGAAATCCTGTTCATACTGGTAGCCTTTTCGAAAGACTCGCTATTATACACCTTGAAATACGGATTGCCAATATGATGTTCGTCCGGATTGACCTGTATCAAGATATGCATACTAGGACTACGAGCCACCGTAACCATCTCATACATAGCGGATTCAGTCTTCAATCCCATTTCGTGTAGTTTAATCGTCAAAGCCATACTCCGTACTCCTTACTAAATAAAGAAATCCTGCTAGGTCTGGTACCCCTAGCAGGACATTATACACCTTGCGGTGCATTAAAACTCTCAAATTGTCCCGACAAGTACCAGTTGCCTACCTAGAATATACATAATCTTAGATAATGTGTCAACACTAATTCGCATCTTTTTTCGGCAAAACCGCTTCCGCATCGGGGTTTTTCTGCTTAAACTCGCCTAGGACATAGTTCATCGCTTCGTAATTATCCTTCTGCGTTGGATGATGGGTCATACCACGGATTACCTTGCCCTCTTGGGTCATAGGCGGTATGCTGATTTCCTCGTCCTTGAACATCTCAAGAAGTTTCATGTGGTTTCGAATAGTGGCACGAAGCTGGAGGGCAGCCCAATGGAACGAATCGGCAATGTTCTCCCTCTCCGCAATCTTTTCGGCATTCGTGACAAACTCTTCCAGCTTGCACACCATAGCGGATGTGTAAGCCCATATAGCCCTCTTCAAGTCCTTGTCCAGTCCGTGCTTCTTGCAGGCATAGAGGAACAAAGCGGACTGAACCCACTCCATAGAAGCGGGTCCGTTCTTCTCCTTGATTTGCTTGGTCCGTTCACGGGCATCCCTCCGTGCCTTGATGTATTGCGAAGCCCCCTTGTTAAAGGCATAGGCTTCCGCAAACTTCTTGGAATGCATCGGCTTTCCGTGAATGTAGATGTAGTCCTTTTTAGGCAACTAGCTAGTCCGTCTTCTTGTTGGTTGGGATGAACACCTTGCCGTCCGTCTTACCCTTGGCATCAGCGGTATTCTTCGGCACATTGATAATCTGGGATGCACCGGCAAGACCATCAAGCAAGGATTCCGCATAGGCGGCAAAGGCTTCGTTGTCCACATACGGAGCGATTCGTTCGTTGGAGATAATGTCGTTGAGAACATTGAACACGTTGCTGATGACGGTTGCGGAAGCATCTGCATATTCAAGGCGGTCAAGTTCGGAAGTGTTGATTGCACAATACTGCGAAACATTGATATTGCCCGTTGCGTCATATCCGTAGGACATAAGGACATCCTTTGTTATACGGGTAAGGAACGCATTGAGGGCAGCCTGCCCAGCCTTGACCACACGGGCATATCGGGCGAACCTACGGAGAGCGCCACCCACCTTGGATTCGTCACGACCCGTGAAGATGAACTCTGCCGGTATCGCCTTGATGTCAAGTATGAGATTGCGGAGCTTGTCGATACGGTCCGGCAAACCTTCCACGGAAGCATTCTCGGTAGCACCGAGGGAAGATGCGATTGCACCACGCTGACTCTGCTGCGGAATCACGCGGAGCTTCGTGGCTTCGGCGGCATACATTCGGATGGTGTCGAGGTTGTAGGTAGTGACCGTATCGCTTCCGGTGTTGTTAATAGCCTTTTCGTACCAAGCGGTAAACTCCTTGAGCTGTTCTAGGTCAAGCCCATCCGGGGCTGTAACGGAAACTAGCGAGTTTCGCTGGAGCGATGCATTGATAGATGCGAGGTCAAGCTGCTCAAGCATCTCAAGGGCGGTCAGCTTGTCATAGATTTCAAAACAGAATGGTCTGCCGATGCTTCCATTCTGTGCGATGACCGCATCACGGGCTTGCATTGAAACCGTCATCGGGTTCAAGGACAAGCGGTAACGGTCGGACTGCATCTCAAGGCAAACTATCTCCTTGTTGTCAAGGAGTTCAATGTGGTTTACCCTGTCACTAGCCAGCTTGTAGTACATCGGGGCTGAACCCATACCCTCAAGAGCAATCGTAAAGATTGAACCCGGCTGATGAGTGTCCTTCAATCCGATGATGTGACCCTTATCGTCACGGACATACTCTACGAAATACTGCCCATAGAAGATGGCGTCATACAACAGCTTGGACACGTACTTGTCGAGCTGAATGGACTGACGGAAATCCTCCACGATTCGGTTAGCCTTGTTGGATGAAGGGTAACGGCTATCGATGGTAATGTCAAAAGTCTTGTTCGTTCGGGGGTCGATGGCGAGGATGTCATAGGACAAAGTGTAAATCATCGCCATTACGAGGTAGTTAGACTTTAGCGGTTCGTACTTGTTGATGTCGTCACGGCACGAAAGGAACTGCTCATAAAGTTGAGTGAGCAAGTTGTTTTCGGTTGCCGGGTTGGATGCGATTTCGTGGAGAATCTGCTTGTCACGCTCGTTGGATGTGATAATCTCTTCCACGGATGTAATACGACGCCCCACGGTACGAAGCATCGTATAATCCGCAAATCCATTCAAGAACCGCTGTGCAAACTGACCAAAGATATTCATATCGGCAACAATATACCTTATTTTTTAATCTATGGCAATGTCATGCGCCTAGAGCGGTTCGCTCAAGGACAACAGGCGCTCCACATCGGCATCCGTATGCCCGTCGAAGGTCTTCGCCCTAGGCAATTCCTCGCAATGGAACAAATCCCAGTCCTTGTCCTCGTAATGGTAGGAATACGGACCGGACGGAGTGTCTATGCAGACTACGAACCAACCACCCCCGAAACAAAGCTCTCCGTCTTCGTGTCTTCTGGATTTCCAGGACAAATTCGGGAAAAGGTTTACCAAAGTGGCAAACAGAATGCATCTCTGGCGGTAAAGGCTATTGAAGGTGTGGAAGCCATCGGAAAGCTCCCCAACATCGTCAACCCCAGCCATCTCCGCTGCGGTCTGCATAATTTCTTTCATCTTTTCATCGCTGACCCTAGCCATAACTAATCATCTCCTATTTTACGGTTGCCTAGATAAGCCCCCAGTTCAACACTCAAATCCATACAGGGCAAATACTCCCACCCGTTTCGCTTCAAGTGAACAAGGGCGAGTTCGCCCACCCTCAAGTTCGTCATACGCTCGATAAGCAACTTGTAGGTACTCAACTGTGCAGAGTAATGCACATAGTTGCAATCAGGCAATCCGTTCAGCGGACCGATGCATCGCTGGAACGGATTCTCCTTCTTGATTTCCTTGTTGGTCTTCCAGTCGAGAATGGCGATGCACTCCTTGCCCCTATCGTAGCACAGAAAGTCGATTGTACCACACAAGGCCCATTCGGGCTTGTACACGATGAACTCGTTGCGGATAGGCACGAACCTTCGGCAGAGGGTCTTATAGGCTTCCAATCCGTTCAAGCGGACTTGCTCATAGTCGCCAACCGGAACTTCGGGCTGGTAATGCTTCCGCTTCCAAAGGTTTTCCATATAGCTATGGACTTGAGTACCCATAGAAGCTGCCGTGTTCTTGTTGGCATCCCATTCAGCCTGCACATCTTCCAGAGTCCTACCGTTCTTATCGGCATACCTCTGGGCAATCTCTCTCCACTTGAGGACTTCACAGAACTTGTACTTGTCACGGTCCACAAGAGCCTTAATCAACTCCTTGGAAACCTCTTCGGGCTTGCAGTCAATCATTCCGTAAATTACGGATTCCGAAACTTCCTTGAGAGTGCCGTCAAGGATGGCAAAAATATCATCCTTGGACATACCGCTCTGCTCGTAGAACTGACCGGCATACTTCTCAAGTTCGAGGACTTCTCCGCACTGCTTGACGAAAGTGGTCACAGAGGTATATTTCGTTCCGAGGGAATCCGTGTAGAGGTGCGGTCCTTCATCAAAGTAAATGTCACGGAACTTCCATAGTTCCAAATCAAGGTCACAAATCATACAATACCTCATCTATAAAAAATAATTACAATTTAAGAAAATAGACCGGCACCACCTAAAATCACACAAATTCTACTAATCGCAGGCTTTGTGTAATTTTCTATAGACTGCTCAAACAATCCACTATGATGACATTTTTCTAGGAACTCCCTTACTTGCCACCTAGACAAGCTCTTTGGCTGAAAGTTCCTATATCCGTTATCCCTTGCCTTTTCAAGCAAGTACCCTCTTAACACGGTCGAGGTAAGACGGAATTTTATATTCTTTGCACTATGAATGTCCGCATTTTCAGTATGCCCACATTCAACGCATTTAAAAACTTCTTGGGTTTGGCGATTACGGTCATCTATGCATCCGCAATGCCCACACATCTTGGATGTATATTCAGGCTGAACCAATGACACAGATAACCCGTACTTGGGGGCTATATGGATAAACTCATCCTTTAATGACGAGAGTCTAGTCCTTAAATGTAACCGCCCTAAATTAAAGCCTTTTGAATCATCAGCATAGAGTTTGCTTCCTTTAAATCCAGTTAAGTTCTCTAGAACTAGATTTTCTACACCGCCTAAACCATAATTCTTACATACATTCGCAATAGTTCTCTTATTAGATTCATTAAGTTTTAAAGAAATAGCAAATATACGAGCCTTATCTTTCCTAGACCACTTAAATGCACTATGTTCTTCATTTTTATTAAATTTATCATTATAACTCTTGTGTTTCTTATCTATTTTTAGTAACTCGGTTTTTAAATCTTCAATCAAATCATCGTCATTAGATATAAACGCTCCACTACTCAATGCCAACATATTATGCTTTGAATTTATATCAATACCGATAGTATTATCCGGGAGTATCGTAGTTATATTCTTATATCTATAACCCACACGAGTAAGAACTATATGTATATCATTTCCACGAATCACAACAGTGTAAGGTGTACAATCCCCATTACAATATCTTTTTAAAGACCTATGATATGCCTTATTATACTTAAATGGAATACATAAAGAATGGTCACTCCCCCCACGATACCCTTTATTAAACCAATCCCAAGAAATCTCTATAAAGTAATCAAACTTTCCATTTTCATTTCGTCTAGCACATACTATTGGAGAGGTCAATCTACTCCTACCACTAAAAGTTAGCGATTCAAAATTAATCCTACCACGTTTTTGATACAATTTATAAACAGACTCTCTACGAGATAATGCTAATTGCATCAATCTAGCAAACCCAAATTTTTGAATCTTTACTAATATAGTTTTATAAAATTTTTTCTTTGTTTCAACTACACTAGGCATTACAGATTCAAGCCATTGCACGGAATCATCCTTACCATATCTAGCAAGCCAAGTAAGAACCTTTGTGAGTTCAGTCTTCTTTGTATGCCGTTCTATTGACCTCAACTCTCCATTTTTATGTCCATGCGAATTTATCTTGTAGAATGATGGAACAAGTTCTTCTACTTTAACGAACTCTATCTTATTACGAATAGCATCAAATCTAAGTTGATAAGATTTCCACACATCCTCGATGGCTTTTTTCAAGTAGTGGCTACGCAGTCTTTTACTAAATAACGGATTGAAATAATTAAAGGCTTCAAACTTGGACATATCCTGGAATCCAAGCATATCCGAAAAGAAGATTTCCGATATTTCGTTTCTAATCGTCCGTATCTCTTCTGCCCTATGTAGGATTTCGGCTTTCTTCGTGTTGGACAACATAAGCGGATAGAAGGACACAGCGAACTGTGACTCATATCTATCCTTCAATGTCCAACAGTGTTTACTCATAGATATAAACAAAAATGGCTCGTTCGGAACTTACTGTCGCATTCAATTCCAAACGAGCCGTCATAAAATGATTTCTGTAGTTTAATGAAGAATGCGACTAATTCATTAAACTTTATACTACAAATATAAATAATCTCTAAACAGTAGGCAAGAACTATCTTTTAATTTTAAAGAAATTCTGCATCACATATTCCTGTCGTTGAAGCATACTCATCTGTGTAGGCACTGATTTCTGCAAGTTAAGTAGTGATGCCGCTCCCAATGTAATAGAATTACTTATAGCTTCATAGGAACTTGCCGCCACCGCATCCGCAATATCCTTACCACCCGCCACTTGTTCGCCATCCACAACAACAGTTGCTGGATGGTCTATTTTTTTCGGTAGGTTCTGCAAGTTCATCAATTCTATCCTCAAAATCTTGGACTTCGGCATCTTAATCAGCCCAAGGATGATGTTGCTGCTCAACTTGAGATACGGGTCCTTCGTCTTATCCACGGAAGCATACTTGACGTTGAATCCCATCTTCGTGAGCAACTGCATCATATCGGCACTCTGGTAGCCGTCACAAGTAATCTGTGCGATGTTGACCCCGCTACTACGCAAGTAAGCCAGAAACACTCGCACCTTCCAGAATGGCACTTCACTACCCGGACGAGCCTTGATACCAAACACGAGCGGAGTTTCAACCGCCGGGCTAATCTTACTGACCTGCCCTCCGTCGATAGCGGAAACGGTAGACACGCTGATGTTCTCCGTTACCCTACTCATTGCGAACCCGAAGCGGTCGTTCCTCAAGCCACCGTCCAAGTGTATGTAATACTTTCCCTTTGGCAAGTTTCCCTTATAAAAATCACTAATCTGGTCGTGGTCCGTCATTGATAGCTGGAGTTCGTCCTTCGTCATACAGTTGTCAAGGCACATAGACTTGTCCAGTGCTTCAACATTGTAGATGAGGTTGACCCCATTTCGGGTAGCCACACCAGCCAAGTCCTGCAAAGCACCCGGCAGATTGTTCTCAAAGTCCTTCCTATACTCCACCGGAACGTGGATAATCCTACCGGCATACTCATCTAGTTCGCTATCCGATGTAAGCACCTTCGGCTGCTCCACATCCGAACCAATAAACACGGGGAAAGTCTTTCCGCTATAGATGCCCTTGTGGGCCTGCACCTCCCAGATTGCCGGTTCGAAGATGGCAACTTGCGGATTGTTTCGCTCCGCGTCGATGTGACTTTCAAGGAAAGAGGTGCTTTCGTTTCGGGATGACACCACCCACATTCGACAAGGTACTTCACCACCCCTCGTCATAAAACGGGAGAACATTCTTCGACGGATGGAGTTGTAGTTCTGCACGGCTTGGTCAGCCACGGCGTTCTGGAAGTTAGCTTCGTCGATGATTGCTCCAATCACAGCCTTGCCCAAGGAGTGACGCATTCGGGAACCGTAGGAGATTCCAACGTGGTGCGGGAACATCTCTTCGTCAATCTTGTCGCCCTTTCCGGGCAACAACTTGGAGCGGAAATATGGAGATGCCCCGATGACATCAATCAACTGGTCGGCAAGCACCGCACCAGCCAAGTCCATCGTGGCGGTAATGAGGGTAATCACGATTGGGGTTGTGGGGATGAGCTTGTATTTCTTGTGGGGGTCCTTGAGCAGAGTGACCCTATAGAGGTCATAGAGCAACCCGATAATTGATACGGTACTTTTCCCGGCACCAATGCAACCAGTAATGCAATTTGATGTAACAACTCCGCACGACAAAACATAGTTGTGTAACTTGTCCACAGTAAAATTGTAAACAGGTTCAGGGGGCAACTCTTCAATAGAAACGATGCGGTGATTGTAATTTATTGCCCTTTCAACAATAGAATCCCACTTGCTCTCCAGCAATGCATAGTCTATCCGTCCGTTCACGACGCAATCAAAATAACGAGCAACCGTAGCCCTCCGCTTGTAGGTCAATTCCGTACTCTTAAAATTCGGATTGGACAATAGGGCTACATTCAAATACTTCAATATCTTTGCGAATTGAGTCTTCCGCTGAAACTCCGGGTCGTGATTTCTAGAAGCCATCTTCACAGATGCACCCAACCGCTGATTCTCGTCCGTCCATCTAACCCTCACGGCATTGTGGGCGCGAGCTTGCAACTCTTCCTTGTGGGTGGCATTATACTTCCGGAACTTTTCGGCAGACTGCAACTTGCCAGCTTCGGAATTGACCCAAGCCCTTTGACCAGCACGCATTCGGGCAATAGTTTCGGGAGATTTGGACTTCCAGGAAGCCACACCGCCCCTAGACCGGCTATCCCTATAGGCTTCGGGATTCTGTGCCTTGTATGCCTGCGACCCATCTACAAGCCGCTGAATTTGACCCGGACGCTTGTTAGGGTCTTTCAAACCTTCCTGCCACAAGTCGTGGTGCTTCTTGAGATGAGTATTCTGGGACAAAGCTATCAAGTTGCAAGGCCTATCGTCAGCCTTGTTCTGGTTCTTGTGGTGGACGTGCCATCCGCTGGGGATGGGATTCTTGAAATTTTGAACTAGCCTACGGCGCTTTACCTTCTGTAGCGACTTGTTGTCCCAGACATAGGCATAGCCCTTCTCATCATAGGTCAAGTTGTAGGGCATCAAGGACTGCCCCACCTTTAGGCTATCCACCCTATACCATCGGTTGTCCTTGCCGAGAACCGGATGTTCAGCGGTAGCCTTGAACCACTTGCCGTTGTCAAGCGTGACCTTATACACCTTACGGAAACCCGTAATAGCCGGGGAATGAGCCTTGCACGGCTCCCACTCCTTCGTGTTCACATTGAATCCAAGCACCCAGAAATCTCCACCCGGATACTCCTTGCAGATTTGACCCATCGTCTTCGTAGTGCCGTCGAGAAGGTCAACTTCGGTATCTCCCGAAAGGCACACCTCTAGGTACGGAGAATATAGCGGATTCGGATAAATCTGCTTGAGCCTATTTCTCCAATAGGGATAGACTCTGCCCTCCCCATAGATGGACCCGATGTACTTGGGGTCTTCAATGAAAGTTTCTATGTCAACTGGAACGGACTCATACCCCTCCGCAATGGCGGCAGCCTTGAGCAAGTCCTTGGTACTCATCCCCGAAAGGGTATTGTCATCAGCCATCTAGCAATCTCCGCTACCCCTACTTCGTCCATAGGGGAGAGTTCCGTGGCTGTCCTATACTAGAAATATAACAAATAATCTGTTAGATGGATATAAGATGCCGTTACCTTTGTCTTTTTCGGTCCGGTTATATCGAAACAAAAAAGTCACACTGACTACCGCTTCTCTCCACCCAAACCCCCTACTCTTCCCTATTCCGAAGCATTCGCGCTCTGTTCGGGGCTTCGCCCCTCGCATCGCCGCTCACGCTTCACGAACCTTGGACTTTTAGGAACGAAATGCGCTATACTCGCTCCTTCTTTGTTGCAAGGACTCACATACGGGATTCGCTCGGTGCTTCGCACCTTCGCTTTCCCTAGTTCGCCTTGCAAGCCCTATCGGGCTTCTTTAAGGAGTGGTATATCCTAATCCTTCTTGTACGCAACTCCCGCAAGGGAGTTGCAGGCATACTTGTGAGCGAAGCGAACGAGTATGCCCCGAGATGCGAACGAAGTGAGCATCAGGAGTAGCTTTATACCTAGGATAAAAACGTTACCTTTTTCAGAACGCATAGCATAGTTCCTATATATACGAAAAGAAAAAGGTAACGTTTTGGGGTATTAAAAAAACCCCGATTTCCGGGGCTTTTAGTTATTCAAATAACTCTTTATATTTGCACTTGAACTTTCGTTCTGCGGAGGTTAGGGCTACCTTGTTAGCCTGCTTCCATTTAATTGCGGACACTCGGTCTGTTTTTGACGGATGGCTTGATTGCAAGAGGTTTCTTGTCCAGAGCCATTGGAGGATGCTCTTCTTGGTTTCCTTCTTGAGATGGGCGAATGTATCAAGGCTCAATACGGCGTCGATTAGTTGCTCTTGCTGCTCCCGTGTATGGAGTCGCCCGATTCCTCGCTTAATGAGCATTTGTCGTAGGTTTTCACGGGTTATGTAGTCGGTTGCACCTTGACCCATGCGGTCTTTCTTGTTGATGGTCTTAATATCGTCCGGTGTGCAGTCGGAAAATAAGTCTATGTGTACTTTTGCTACGAGCGATAGTGTGTCCGTTACACGATTGATTAGGTTGAGTGGGCAATCCGTGTAGTTCTGGATGTAATAGTGTATCGTGTTGTTGACTGCTCTCAAATGGATAGGGATGTTGGACATCTTGCTACAAAGGAGAGTGTTCCGTACCATTGCCCATACAATTCGTCCAGAAAGGATGCTACAGCACCTAATAAGGCTCTGGTGGACATATCCCTTCCTATCCTTGAATACCTTCCCAGGCTTTAGCCATAGCAATCCCGAGTGCGGGGAGGTTTCCTTGCCGGTTAGTTGAACCCACTGCTTGTTTGTGTATGGGATAGCGGTAATGCCGTCTTCGTTATATTCAAATCGCTTGTGTGGCTCTACCGCTGATTCAAGGAAAACTTCCATTGATTCAACGAGTGTCAGCCATTCGTGTTCGGCATTGTAAACTTTTCTTAATGTCTTGCCGTCTGTTTGCTCGGTCATCGTGCGGGGTCCTACAAAATTCAAAGGTGTGGGGGTCTGCCAACGACTCTAGGACCGGAACCCGTTGGCAGCCCCCACGATACGTATGTGCTTGAAATATAGTAACCGCCCCGCATCCGTTCAAACCTACCGTGGAGGTCTAGGTAGGGCTATTTTTGAGTTGCCTGTATGTTGGTGTTATGTACGAATTGTTACACAAGATGTTGTGGATGCCGTAAAGGTTGGAAATTCTTGTTATACACAAGATTCCTGCACGGACTTTTCTACGGAACGATTTCGGCATCCTGGATTTTGCCGTTCCTCTTCTCAAGTTCAGCCTTGAGCCTTTCCGCATCCTCTTCGCTGAACGTGGTGTCGAGGGTGCTTTCGGTTTCTTCAACCTCAACCTTGGAGGTGTCCGTGTTGTAGCCATTTACAGAACGGAGGATGTCCAGACGCAGCCTTGTGGATTCGTTGGTCTGTCTTGACACATCCAGGAGTTCCTTCAACGATGCATTGTCGAGGTCCAGCTTCATAGCAATGGCGTTGTCGATGGCATCCATACGATGTAGAAGGTTTCCCATGGACACTAGGGAATTTCGGGATATGTTGAGAACTTGCAAATTCATATTTGCACGAAGTTCATTCAGTTCCTTCTGTTGCATTGCTATCGGATTGTCTGCCATAGGCTTTAACGGTCCTTCAAAAATTCAAATGCTTCCTTGTATTTCAGCTTGACTACTTCAAATGCTCCCATAACGGACATTAGAGTGGTTTCAAGTGGCTTAAACTTTCTGGATGCATTATTTGGTTTCATACCCTGCACATCCCTAATCTAACAAATTATCGCTAGATAGTCAATAGGTTATAGATAACAAAGAAAGCCCCCGCCCATTCGGACGGGAGCCTACTATGCAATGGAGTTGCTAGGTTATTTCCATTCGTACACATTGATTTCGTAGCACGGACCGCCATAGTTGTCGAAATCGTTATGGCTACGGAAATCGGCTTCCTCTTCTGGGGTTTCGAGGTGGTACTTGGCATCGGCATACTTCGCCTTGAAATCAGCAAGGATTTCTTCCTCTTCATCGTTCAAGGTTTCGCCATATTCGTCCGCAAAGTAGAAAGCATCCCAGAGCCACTTCGGAACAACGATGGTGTCCACGAAGTCGAGATGACCTTCGTTCTTCTTGGACTCCTGTTTCTTCTTGGATTCAAGAGGATAGGGGTTTTCCTTGCGGTCGATGTATCTTGCGGTTTCGTATGCGGACATCTCCCCTTCGGCGTAGTTGGCGAGGATGACATCGTTGTACTTGTCGAGGAACTTCTTGGCACCGTCCTCGCCCCAGTGGAAGGAAACCACGAGGTCTGCGAACACATCGGAGATGTAGCTGTTTACGGGTTCTTCAAGTTCTTCCTTGTTGAAGAGTGCTTCGGATTTCTTCGGAAGCCATTGGCGCAAGGACATACGGGCGGTCTGGAAAAGGAGGGTCAGCATGGACACGAGCGATTGGTCGTCCGTGAAATCCCTTACTAGGTTCTTTTCCGTGTCGAGGTATTCTTCAATCGTACCTTCGTTGCTGTCTATGACCCAGCGGACCGTTTCCCTCCACATCAACTTTTCCGAGTTGATGGGGAGGGAAACGGTCACGGACATAGCACCATCGGAATCAACCTTTAGGTAGTCTTCAAGACCGGCTTCTGTTGCCGCGAACTTGACGGCATCCTTGACCTTTTCGTTGCTCAATCCTTCGGACTTCTTGGATTCGCCCTTGGAATACTGTTTCATCCTCTGCAAGTGCTTCTTGGCTTCGTCTTCGGTTGCGAACGATGCAAGGATGCGGTTGTCCTCGTGGGAACGTATGACCCACGGGGCATCCTCGCCCTTGGAGTTCTTGTGACCCTTTTCGTAGCCAAGTTTTTCATCTGCATTCTTGGATTCCGTAGCAACATCACGAATTGCTATATCTTGGGGATTTACCCATCCATCTGGGGATGCATCGCAATTATTCCAGAAGTCGTTTCCAAAAACATCTTTATAAACTGCAAAGGAATCTTTGATTAAGTCATTAGAGCCACGGAGAGTAACGGTGTACACATCCTTTTCCGGGTGTCCATAGTGGAACTCCCCATCCTTGGGTGCTTGCCAAGATACTCTGCCCCATCCTAGCCCTTTATCAGCAAGAATCTTGCTAACATAGTGGCAAGCCTTTTTAGCGTCTTCGATTGGGCCTTTATAAATTATTGTGGGGTTCGGCAATACATGAACTTCGTTCTTCTTGGATTCAAATTCGCTTCCGTATTCAGCCCTAGTGACCTTCGCATCTTCGGCGCTGAATGCCGCTTCAATGCCATCACGGATAGGACCGTCGCCACCCTTTTCGGAGCGGTTGTAAGCCTTGACGAATGCATCCCAGTAGTCCTCGATGAACTCTGCCACGTCGTCTTCCGTAGCCAGCTTCCATCCGTATTCGTTCTTGAGAATAGGCAAAGCCGTGTCAATCATATACGGGGAAACGTGCTTGTATTCCTTCTCGCTTGTCTTCATAGTGGATTCTCCTACAACTGATTTTTCGGACGGAACCGGACCGCTAATCTGGTAGTTCGGCAAGTCCTGGATGTCATCCGTAAAGAAATTGTCTTCAATGCCCTTGGCGTTTTTATAGACCACCGTGTACTTTCCCGGAAGGTTCTCTTCGGGGTAGTTCTCCACCCATCCCGTGATGTATTGCGTTGCCGCAAACTTTCGGGGGCAGCGGATGCACTTGTTCAATGCCTTGATGATTTTGCCATCCGGCAACTCGAAGATGTCAACATACTGCTTGACTTTAACCCCGTCAGCACCAACGCTCTCGTGTCTGTGGGCTTGCACCGCATTGAATCGGGAGAGCTTGCGGATATGGTCTTTACCGGCAAAGGACTTAATCCATCCGTTGAGCTTCTTGGTTCTCTTCCTTCGGGTCAGCGGATTGTTCCAAGTGTGTTCAGCACGCATAGACTGGATGACCCCAGTATGCTTGTGGTCATCCCTAAACTGGTCGAGCAAAGACTTCTTGTGTAGAAAGGCTTTGTGTGGCATATCCATTTCTCCGTTAGGTCTGGTCGCAGCGGTTGTAGTACAGGTAAATCATCAATCGGGCGAACTCAAGGTTGCTCAAGTTACCCGTGTTTATTAGGTTGTTTTCCAAGAACCAGTATTAGTATGGTATTGCACCGCGTTGACAAAACCCTACTAATACTGGTTCTTGAAATACTCTTCCGATACACGATTTCTACCAGTTTCTATGAAACTAATAGTTATCGCTTTCTGCATCAACCACACGCACTGAATAATTGCTTATTCTGTAACCTCGTGTGTCAGACGATAAGGACTCATCATCCTAGTTCGCCACAAGTATTTGTGCGACAAATACTTGTACAGACTTAACTTCCCGACTATCTATCGGTAGGGTAGTTGTAAGCCTACTACCAAAGGCGAAGAGTTTTACTCTCCATTAAATGTCCGTCATACCAGCCATTGCGGTCTTCAAACCGGCATTGTTGCCAGTGTCGGTTTGGGGCATCACGCTACGGCTAGGGGCATTCTTGATGGGCTTGTTGGACTTGAGCATAAGACCGGCATTGCCGATGATGGCATTCTCAATATCGCTCTTGTCGATTTCGGAGTTATAGAAATCACGATATGCACTAATCATACCGTCCTGAATGCCGGTGCTTTCATCGTCAAGGTACTTGCGGAGTTGGTCGGAAGACCAGTCGAATATGTTCATACCGCCCTGCACCTTACTAGACGGAACATCACCATCGTTGGCAACGGCAATCGCACCCTGAAAATCACGTAGCATATCTGCTGGGTCTTGTTCCGTATCGCCAGCGGAGTTCTTGAACACGATGCTCTTGATAGTGCAGTTCGGGTTCAGCATAAAAACTTGCGACCATCTGTGGTGTCCGTCCACGATGTAGTAAGTACCCCTGTAGTCATATACAACGAGCGGAAGGTTCACAGTGACCGGACCGCCATCAAGAATCTGCTTAATCTGGTCTGGGTTCTTTCCGCTGATTTGGTAGGAGAGGGATTTTCCCACGTCGATTTCGTTCTGGGTGGGATGCAAGTCCTTCGCCTTGATGTCCATTTCTTCCGTGTCCATATCCGTAGCGAGTTCGCCATCGCCAAAGCCCTTTTCAAGAAGGACAAGCTGTTCCGTGGTAAGGTTGTTCAGCGAACTCACGAGTTCGGGCATATCCTTCTTGGACTTCAAATCCTTGATTTCCGCGTCAAACTTTGGGTCGTTCGTGGCTTCGTAGATGCCAAGGCTTCCATCGTTGTAGCCCTTCTTGTAGGAAAGGTAGGCGGCTTGGCTAGGGAAGGATTCCTGTGCCTTTGCCGGACGGAACCATCGTCCGTCGTGGTTTCCCTGGGAGTAGTAAGATTCCTTCTTTGTAGTTTTGTTTTCGATGGAGTCGATAACGGTAAGAAGGATTTCTTCTATGGTGGCATCTTCGAACGGGAACGATTTTGTAGTTCTGTCTGTTAGTGTAGTAACATCAATGCTGTCTGTATCGTGGTTGTACTCGATACGGGCATATTTAGTGTGGTCATCCGTATCTGCATTCATTATCACAAGACCCGAACCGGTGTCCCAGCCACTATCAATTCCGAGTTCTTTATGATTGCGGACATACTGCCAAATTTGGCGAGTAATGTCATTTTCGTAGCCGTAGTCAACCGGTTTTGGATAACCCGGCTTTTGCTTGGTGTATTCTTTATCGGGTCGATTGAGTTTGGTAAGACCTTCATTGTTTTTCATAAAAAACTCCTTAATTATTCGTCTTGAAAAATAACAAATCCCCTCTACAAGTGCAATACAAGGTCGAGGTAAATGAGGGCTTCTTCGCTTTCCTTCTTGGCATTCGGATTTCGCAAGACTTGGATATTTCGCACGAAGTAACTCAAGTCTTCATCTCCGTAGTGAATCAGCAGCTTGGAATGCAACACTATATCTCCGGGGCAATAGTCACGATGACCCCCAGTGTTCTTCAAGGTGTAGGCGGTGTTCTCTTCGTTGAGGAACATTTCCTTGCCACGGATGACCGGCTGATTCTGCGGGTCGAGGAATGCGATTCTAGCCATAAAGTCCGGTGTTTCGTTGTAGCGATATTCGTGGTCCTTGTCGTTGTAAACAGAACCAGTGCGGTCTTCTTCGTTGTATGCACCCTCCATCGGCATACCGCTATAGATGGAGAAATCCCCCCTATCGTGGATGGGAAAGTCTTTAGTACCTTCGGAGATGACCGGCAGATAGACTTCTGTGTTGTACCCGATGATGGAGATGCTGTGCTTCAATGCAACATAGGTATGGGTGTCCGCAATGCGAGTAATCACATTGAGGGAGTGCCGGTCCTTGAGAAATTCTATGTCGTCGAGATTCTTGGGCATATCTTACTCCGTAAAGGAGATTTCGGGGTATTCGCTCGTGATGATGGCTTCAATCTTCGGGCCGTCTTCCTTGGACAAGCCCACTTCCATTGGGTTCTTGTACCACTTGCACTTTCCGTCAACACAACCGATAATCGGAGTTCCGTTCAAGTAGATTTCAAACCACAAGTCATAGGCACCCGTGGCAATTTTCCAGTTTCCGTTTGTGTAAGAGCAGTTGTCCGCACCTCCCATGAACTTCTGGAACATCTGCTTGAATCCGCTCAAGTTCGTTTCATCAACTCGTTCGTGTACTTTAATTTTCAGCATACATTTGCTCCTTTTCGGTTCTTACGATTTTGCCTTTCCAGTTGGGTCCTAGTTTGTGTGCCTGTTTCGTTCCGGAGCAGTAGCTACACACGGGCTTTCCTCCGATGTAGCGGTAGGTCTTTGTTCCACAGAAGACGCATCGCTCCTTCGTTCCTGCCGTGTGTCTTTTCTTGTGCAACGGGGCTAGTCCGTCGATGACAATGGGCTTCGGGTAATCGTCGATATTCAAGGGTTATGGCTCTTCGGGTTAAGGGTTCAACGGAAGCCGTGGTGCTAGTCCTTGTGGCTGTAGCCCACGGCTGTTTCAATGGAGTCTGCGAACTTGTCGTAATCGTCCTTGAAGTAGCCCAGCTTATTCATAGCGTCTTCCGCAATGTTCGTCAGCATATTGGGCATCCACTTTTCAAGGATTTTTCCAAGGGCGTAGCCTACATCCACCGTGTCCTCCGTGCTATCGGATTCGTGGCGGTCGAAGTAAGCTTTTGTGTCTTTAACTACTTCGTCCACGATGTCTTCCATCGAGAAATCGGACAATCGTTCATTCTTTTGTGTATGGATAGTAAGTTTTGACATATTGTTATCCTTTGATTCTCCAATAGCATATAGGCTATAAATGCGAGAACCAGCCGTATAGAACTTTCTGCCCCATACACGAACACCAGAGCCTACATAGGTGGTGCTGTCATTCAATACAACTACGCCTTGACCGGTCTTATCGTCCGTGTCTAAAGCTCTAATTGGATTATTGAATGTATAGGCGTGTTGCCAAGCGGTAAGAGGGCCGAATGGTTTTTTTGACCACTGCAATTCACAGGAGTTTTTTGGGTTTACTCTATAGTGAATATCGTATTTGGGGATATAGAGCGTCTGCACGGGTGAAAGTGTCCTTTAGTCTTCCGTGGTGCTTTCGGGAATAGGGGTGTCCTCAATCATCCCACGGAGCTGTAACAGTTCATTACGAAGCAAGTCAATTACATCAAGTGCTTCATTCTTGTCCTCTTCGGTACTACCGAACCCCAAGTCTGCTATATAGTAAGCAATCTTGCCCTCATAGCGGTCATATCCCTTGTGTTCTCCGATAAATTTGCTGAAATCGGAAACAACTTTTTCCAATTCGTCTTTAAGTTCTTTTGGTGTGCTAGGACCACCAAAGGCTTCGTGTACCTTGATTTTGAGTCTTGACATATCTTAATTTCTCCTTATAGGGCATCTATACTATGATGCAAGGTAGTAGCAAAGGCAGACATTGCTTCTTTAAGGCGGTCAATTACGGGTGTAACACTTTTTTGTTCCCATGAAGCGGTGTCGCTATAAGTTCTTTCCTTATTTGCGATACTCCGCATTTCATCAAGGAACACTTTACCATTAAAGTTATGGTAGGCATATTCCAATGCGTCCTGGAATTGTTTGGTGGTTTCAAGTAAATCCGTGGATTTTTCGTGAATTTTAATTTTTAATTTCGGCATAATATCCTCTTTGGTCTTATACTACTTAATTTAACTAATTTTCGTTCTATTTAAAAATCCACTCTTCAAATATAGCGTTACTTTCGGCTTCTAGGGATTGCAGGATTTCAATATCCATAATTTGCAGTTCTCCGCATCGGGCATCAATAGCTGTTCGGGCTATAGAGTAGAGAGTGTTTAGGAAGAGCTTCCGCTTGTCTTCGGGAAGCATGGCGATGATGCCCGTGATGTCGTCGGTATGTGGCTGCTTTGTCATAACCATAATATAACTGATTACCTAGAAATTGTCAACAGACATTGTTAATTTTACGCTATTAAAAAAAAAATTGTTAGATGGTCTTGACAATTATGCTACCATAATGTATATTTGCAATATGAAGACTTTAAAATTAGCCATAGTAAATAGCCCTGATATACACGATGATATTCGTGTGTATAGTAGTATGTTTCGTATGGCTTATAAACGGTTGCAAGAAGGATGTTCTGGGAATGATACCTGGCATAAGATTAAGGAAATTTTTGGTGTAAATTGTTGGTTAGCTTCCTCGGCAACAAAGGAAGCTCAAGGGTTATTTTTGTCTAGTAGCGGAAAGCCTATATTGTTCGGTGGTAAATATAATTTAAAGCGATATTTAAAGGGCTATATTACTAAAGAACAGTTTAAGCAACATAGAATGCATCCGTTATGTAGCGTCGGCGAAAGTCAGTATGCGGGTAATAGGTTATTTGAGTTTGATTTAGGCAATCAAGTTATTATATATAAGCCTTCTCGTGGTGTGCATAAGGAGATTAAATTCTGCCCCTTAAAAAAGAAACTGGCTCACGAACTTTCTATTGTACAGGAATTAGCAAATCAAAATAAAATACCTATAACTGTAAAAATTACTGATACCCATATATTTTTAACGTATGATGAAACTTTAATTCATAACGAAACCTACAAGGGCTTAAAAATTAATCGTGTTCTCGGCATAGATATGAACCCCAACTACATCGGGGTATCAGTTATCGAGTTTGGTAAGAATGATGAATTTCAGGTCTTGCATAAAGAGGTGTATGACCTTACAGCCCTTACAAAGCCTAATGGGAAATATTCTTCGGATTCAAAATCTAAGTATTACTTGAATAAGTTGAAACACGAAACAATAGCGATAGCTCATAAGATTAACAAGTTGCTGGATTACTGGAAATGTTCTAAACTCGCTATTGAGGAGTTAAGTATAGCACCCGCAAATAAACATAAAGGTAAGAATATAAATATATTATGTAATAATAAATGGAAGCGAAAATTATTCGTAAATAAAATCAAAATGCTTGCCAACATACACAAGTACGAGTTGGTTGAGGTCAATCCGGCGTATTCCTCTATTGTGGGTAACTTTGCATACGGCAATGAGAATACTCCCGATATGGTTGCGGCAAGCATTGAAATAGCTCGCAGGGCATACAAGAAATTTGAAAAGGGGTGGTTCTACCCCAAGTTCAGCGTTGAAACTCAAGATGAGCGATGGAAGCAAACACTTGATGGAGTGAAAACTTGGAAGAAACTATTCCAGAAAGTTAAAGAAGCGAAACTCAAATATCGTTTCCTGCTATCCGACTATGTTGGAAACGCAGTCTTGAGTAAAATCTATCATAAGCAAAAGTGGATATATCACGTTTTTGTTTAATGGGATTATATATTTGCTATCTTTGGAACGACAAAATTACTATATTAGTATGTAATATTTTGCCAGATAGATAAGTTTTATTGCTTTAATTTTAGAACTTTCTCGTGGCATCCCCTTGTTCCTCGGATGTGGTTGTCTTAAAGATAAGGGGATGCCACTTTTTCTTTTCTAGGACTTTTTATGAAGCTGTTTTTGGTTGAAACTAACCAGTTTGAATATGACACATACGATTCAGCGGTAATCGCTTGTGAATCCCGTGCCAAGCTAGTTGACTTGATTAACGATGGAGTTTTCGATAAGTTCACCGCTGATGGTTCAAAACTCCGTGATAGCGGTGACATCGTAAGTTATAGGAAGGACTTCTTTCTTTCGCACAAGGTAGAAGAGATTACAGAAATCGGAATTTACACATTGCCTACGGATAAGCAGGCGGTTGTGGTTCACGCAAGTTTCAATGCAGGATAAATTATGAAGACAGAATATAAGGTATTTATCAATAATAGCCCCACAGCTACTCCGTTCGGTGAAAAATCTTGGTATTTCACGGATGAAGAACTTGCCATTAAGTTCCTGGGCTTGAAGAAGAAGGAACTTGGCATCTCCGATAGTACCCCCGTTAGGCGTGGTTCGTGTGGCATCGTTTCTATCGAAGTGATGGAATCCGAAAAGGACTTTTACAAGAAGGAACTACGTTAATGCGTTGTTTACTAACAGCAGACTGGCATCTTCGTGGAGATGCACCTATTTGTCGAGTTGACCCCGATAATTGGCTTGAAGAACAGAAGCAATCTGTGGAACAGCTTTATCCAATCGTGGAAGAAGAGCATTGCGATGAAGTGTGGATTCTTGGCGACCTCTTCCATCGTGCAAGGACATCTACGGAAGCAACCGTGCAGGCATTGAACCTCTTGAGGGGCTTCGGAAAGACTCCGGTCCGTGTGCTTGTAGGAAACCATGATGAACTCCAGCATCAATACGAAAATGTGTCCAAGTCCACAATCGGAACAATCTTCTCGTTGGACAACGTGACTGAACTCCGTTCGAGTTCGTGGTTTGATTTGGTCAACCACGAGAATGTACAGACCCTTCTTGAAGCCTATCCGTTCGGGGCTGTACCGGAAAAGATTCCAGATTGCGACATCTGGTGTGTTCACGAACTCGTATTCCCGGATAATGACGCCCGTCCTCACTCTAGCAACGGAACTCCGCTGACGGACATTGGTATCATTGCAGAAGACCTCTTGAAGCGTTCTAATGCTTCGTTAATTTTGACCGGCGACTATCATCACGGTTACATCCGTGAGTTCAAGAATGCGAAGGTGGTCACTTGCGGATGCCTTAACATTCAAGCATCGGATATGGCAGACTACAAGCCCCGTGTCTATATCCTAGACACTTCCGACTTCTCCATCAAGGAAGTTCCACTCAAGAAGTTCGGCAAGGTTCATCCGGACCCGAAGAGGGAATCCCGTCAATCCCTTGAAACTTATATGGAGGGTCTGCAAGCATTTGAAGTTCCGCATCTCGACTTCATCGCAAATGTGGAAGAAGCTATGTCCAAGGAAAAGGACAAGGATGTTCGTGCAGAAACACAGAAGGTTCTTGACGCCTACAACCCGGACAAGACCTAGAATCCGTTTATATAATTACAAACCAAAAGGAAAAACTATTATGGCAACTATTGATTTGGAAAACATCAAGGCCCGTATTGACAAGCTCAAGAGCGAAAAGTCCAGAGCCGAAGGGCAGAAGCAGGCAATCGAGGAAAACTGGAAGCGTGAGTTCAATGTGTCCTCCCTTGAAGAAGCCGAAGACTTGATGGAACAGATGCAGAAGGAACTTGAAGAACACAAGACCGCACAGGAAGCCTACCTTACCGCAGCGGACAAGTTGCTTACCGAAGCCGGAGTCTAAATGCTCTCAATTCAAGATTTACAGAAAAAGGTGTCTAACGGTCGTGCAAGACTGGACATCGCCACGGATTCGCTTGCGACGAAGCGGAAGTCCTTGGATGCTTCCACGATTACTCTGGACAAGCAGAAAAAGGCTCTTGCACTCTTGCAGGATGTTGCATCCAAGACGCAAGACCAGCTCAAGGATGCCGTGGAGAACATCGTGCAGAACTGCATCGACTTGCTCTTTCCGGGCTACGCCTTCCACGTGAATTTCGTTCCGAAGAGGGGCAAGGTGGATGCGGAGTTCCGTATCTGCAAGGACAAGGCTGAACTCAACCCGTTGGACTCTTCTGGCGGTGGCGTTGTCGATACGGTCAGCTTCGCCCTCCGTGTGGGCTGTATGAGGTTGGCTGGCAAGCGCCCGTTGCTTCTCTTGGACGAACCCTTCAAGCATCTCCGTGATGGCGAGTACATCAAGCCACGAAAGGAACTCGGAAGGGTGCTTTCCACACTCGTAGAAAAGATGGGTGTGCAAGTGCTGATGGTTGGAGATGTTGCTGGTACTGAAATCGATGCTGACAAGGAGTACAGCTTCTAATGCGAGAAGAAATCTGCTATCGTCTTGAGTGGACATCCGTGAATGTTCCTCACGAAAATTTGTTTGAGGAATTTCATACCCTCAAGACCGCAAAGGATAATGCCAACCGTCTTGCAACGGCTGGAAACAAGAACATCTCTTTGTATGAGGTTCGCAAGAGTTTCAATATCATTCCTACATCGGACTGGTTCGACAAGAGCATAGGTCCAAGGGGTTAGCCATTATGCCTGATACCGTCAACGAATATGTTGTTTCCTATTTCAACGAGTTCTATAACGAACGCGGAGAAAAGAAGTTTGGCGATTACAAGTCTGCCCGTGTTTTTGCTACGGGTGCAAAGAGAAATGCTCATATCAAGGATGTTTCTCTAGAACAGATTACGAAGACTATCACTGTTCTCCCCGAACAGGAATGGCTTATTGATACCGAATCTAGTGAGGTGCATTGAGGATGCCATCGAAGATTGATTTCATAATGTCCATCGAGTTTGCTATCAAGGTAAATGCCAGTAGTGCGGAGCTTACGGAAGAAGAACTCCGCAAGGTCGTGAACGAGAAGATAATGGCAGACTTGGCTAGGGATGCCGGGTGGCTCAATGGCTGTGCCGGTTGCCATACGGATGACCACAAGACTTTTGCCTATTCCTACGAAGCCATAGCCCCGATAAAGTAACACTATGGTCAAGTTGTTGAAAAAGGCATTACTTTATTTATGTGCGTTTGTCCTAGGTGCGGTGGGTATGCTCTACCTATGCATTGCGGACAAGGGAGATTAACTATGATACCCAAGGAAAGCAAGAAGACTATAGACAAGCTAACAGCCCATAACCGTTGGAAGGATGACGGTTTTTCGTTGAAAGCCTTCAAGAAAGCAGCCGAACAGATACGTGAAGCTACCAAGCACGTTGAGCCTACACGAATCACTGTGAGGGAAATGGCTTCTCTCATGGTTTTGCAGAGCGTCCGCATCGGCAACCTTGAATGGGCAAGCACCAACCTTTGCCTTACCGATGGCAAGGACGATGTTACCGCTACGAGTGGGGAGTATGGCTATCTGTACACCCTCGAATCGGCAAAGCGAATTGTGGCAACCATTCCGCTCGGATGGCGAGTTCCTACTTTCTACGATGTCAGCAATTTGTTCAAGCATTCCAACCGGAATAAGTTTAAGCATATCAATGCCTTTCTGTTCGACAATGACCGCCCTAACGATTGCCAGTATGTGGACATCGTGAACGGAACGAAGGACTACCCGTTCGTTACCAATATCGTTCCGGACACTTGTAGGTATTGTGTCCGCTTGGTCCGTGACGCCAGAGATTAGTTCCCAAGTATATCCTACTAAAAGGAAACACAGATTTTGATTTCAAGAATTACCATTCACAACTTTCAATGCCATAAGCACCTAGACCTTGACCTTGGTCGTTCCACGGTGCTTTCGGGCAACTCCAACAGTGGTAAGACCGCTGTTCTCCGTGCCTTGTACTGGGTTCTGTTCAACACTCCGTCCGGGGATGCTTATGTGTCCTACTGGGCAAAGAACAAGACGAAGTTCAAGGCTGACGAATACACCTCCGTCATCGTGGAAGTTGACGGACACATCATTGAGCGAAAGCGTTCTAACGATTTCAATGGTTACATCGTGGACGGCAAGGTGTACGAAGCTCTCCGCACCGCTGTTCCCGATGATGTCACGAAGATTTTCAATCTTGCCGATGCATCCGTTCAACGGCAGATGGATGCTCCTTTCCTTCTCGCAGCCACCCCCGGCGAAGCATCCCAGTACCTCAACTCCCTCGCAGGTCTTGAGTGCGTGGACGAAATCCTCTCCATCGCCAAGAGGAATGTTGCAGATACCTCCGCAACCCTTGAAGAAACGAAGGATTCCGTGGATGCCCTCACGAAAGAGGTCAGTTCCTACGAATGGGTGGAGTCAGCGGAAGACCTTCTCAAGAAAGCTACGGACGAAGAGCCTACCATTAACAGCCTTACCCACCGCATTGAAGCCCTGTCCAAGCTGATTATGGACTACAAGGCTATCCGCAACTATCCTGATATTCCCGAATGGCTTGTCAGCGGGGACCGCTCCGTTATCATCTACAACAAGGAATCGGCTATCCGTGCATTGGATTCCTACATCAATACTTGCAAGGTTCTCGCTAGGGTTTACCCGGCAATTCGCAAGGTGGAAGCCCTTAAACTGCCCGAACCCCCGAAGCATACGGAAAAGGATATGTCAGCCATTGTCCGCTCGGTTCGTGAGTATCGTTCTACATCCACATCCACTGCCGAATGTACGAAGTACCTCAAGGAACTTGCCGGTCTTGAAGAACCGAAACCGTGCAAGTGGGAGGGCAAGCTCATCCCGATGCAACGCTCCATCAAGAACTACAAGGAAATCCTCAATTCCGAAGTGTCCGTGGATTTGGCACTCCGTAAGCTGTCAAAGCTGGAAGAGCCGAAGCCGTGCCGATGGACTAGCAAGGATATGTCAGCCCTCGTCCGTTCGGTCCGTGAATACAACTCCGTGACCACAACTATTGCGGACTGCAAGGACTACCTTGACGATGCCTATGCATCTATCGAGGGTGTTGCCTGCCCCGTCTGTGGCAGACCGCTCTCCAAGGACACTTGCCTTTTGTAAGAAAAATGTAACATACTATTTTACGAATATCTGTTGACGGCAACAGATATTTTGTTATATTTGGAGTACAAAGACAACCAACCACAGCCGAGGATAGTTCAATGGCAATAGCCCAAATCTCCAAGCAACAGATTATCTCCGCTTTGAAGCAAATTCAAGAAGAAATCAAGACCACGGACGAGAAGTTGAAGGACACTTCGTTCTTCCACGCCCTCGAATGTCTTCGTATGGCTCTTGTTACCGAGAAGACCGTCAGCAAGGTAAATATGCCATCCGTGGACCGCCATTACGAAGAAGCCAAGCGTCTGTATTCCGGCAAGGGTTGGCTCATTGATGTGCTGACTGAAATCAAGACAAATGCCTATGAAGCCAAGGTTCAATAAAGGAGTGCCGATTATGTCTAATGATTTTTCTACTTGCAAAGTGGGCAATACCGAATGGATGGCTCACAATCTCCGTGAGAATGATGCCGGAGAAGGTATCACTTACAATCCCAAGACGGACGAATACTACTACACCGTTGATGCCGCACAGCGAATTGCAAAGAAGCTGAATGGATGGCGACTCCCCACCGTTGAGGAAAGCAAGGAACTTGTTCGTTTCTTGAATGACAATCCTACCTTTATTCCGGCAATGGACATCCGCAAGTGTGGCTATTTCATGGAAGGTAGGTATTGGTTCGTGGGCGATGCTTCCTACACTTGGAGTACCGGTCTTGCGGACGAAATCCGCACCAATTATGTCTTCCATAACGATGATTGCACCACTATGGCTACCGCTTGGGGCAACCATGGCTTCTCCGTCCGTCTTGTCAAGGACACAAACATCTAACCGAGGAACATCTTATGAAAATGACACAAGAACTTGCAGACATCCATACTAAAGTTGTAGGTGGTATCTACACACCACCCACCATCACGGTGTTCGTTGCCGACCTCATCCGTGAAATGAAGTGGAATCCCGATAACTTCCAGTTCAAGAAGAATCCGCATCTCTACATCCATGTCAAGTATGGCGACCGTAGCACTATGGTTTGTCTTGAGGGATATTGCTATGCCTACCAAGTGAAGTTGGTAATGGATGCTGTGGCAGAACTTGGGTACTTCGACTAGGGTGTTTGTATGAAAGCCAACATTCCCAAACAGCAATATTCCGAATATGCCGCTTATGATAGAACTATGGGTAGGGTTCTTCATAAAAGGGGTGTATGTTGTTCGGAACTCCTCGAATGGTTTTCTTCATATAAGGAAGCCGAGTTTGTTCTAGAACAATGGCTGAAATTGCTCCCGGATGACCATATCTTAACTATCATTAAGAAAGATGTTACCAATCTCTATACGGACACGATGCCTGATTAAAGGAATTTAGCACTATGTTCAAGTTGATAGCAGTCTATTACCACGAAAAGGCTTCCGAGGATAATGACAACATCCTCGTTCATTTCTGTGAGGACGAACCCTCCGCTTATTCGTGGATTCGTTCCTATTACAATATTGACTGGAGAGAGGTCGATAAGTTCATTGATGAGCATATTACGTTTGAGCAGTCTAGCCTACTGGAATGCTTGAACCTACTCTTGAAACAAAAGCGAGGATAATATGGAAAACAAGACGCTTTTCGAAAAGATGGAAAAGTTCCTTGAAATGTCCGGCACATTTCTTGAGCAGGCTTATGCCATCCGTGAGATGGTAAATACCATCGAGTCCGAAAAGGCAACCGCTGAACTGAACAACAAGCTCATCCGTATCAAGGCTCGTGAAAATTGGGCTAATGCCGAAGCCCGTTACTATCGTGTTTTGGCTGCTGACATTACTACGGCACACACTGGCTACGATGTCCATGGCAAGGTAGTTATAGATGTAATGTCTTGTCCGAACTGTAGAGCGCCCGTAGATTGGGAACACATCTGGAAGCGAGTGGCACACCGATTGCACCAGTACCACAAGCGATTGACCCTACAGCAATTCTACGGTCGAAACCCCAAGGATGTTGCGATGTTCACACCCAAGGTCATCGTGGAGAAGGAGTAGCCTGTATGAAATGGAAGCTGTTCAAGGAAGTTCGCCCTAGCTACCCGAATCCGCTGGGTTATTTGCTTATCCTAGAGGGATGCACGGAACCCGTTCTCGGTCAGTTCGATAGGGAATCACATAGGTTCAATGTGTTCTGCCCACAGATAGGCAAGTACATCCAGGCACCCGTTAAATGGTGGCTGGAAGTTCCGGTTCTCCCGAACGGCTAGTCAATCGCTATATTTGAGTATGAGAGGTACATTTTGATTATCACGAAAAAGCAATCCAAGCAACTCCGCTACCTCGCCCGTGCCAACTACAAGTCCGAAGTCAAGGGTACGGAATCCGAGAGCGGTAAGGTCAAGACCCGTTTCTTTCCCGTGTACGGGCTTTCCTATGATGAATCCAAGGCTGACAAGGGTATGGTGGAGCTGACCAATATCAAGGTTCTCTATAAGCCCTTTGATGGCACTTACGATGAACTCATTGAAAGACTCCACCAGATTCTCGGGACCGATGAGGATGCTGAATGCGAGAAGGTGGCAGAGGTTTCGGAAGACACATCCGACGCGAGTCTTGGAATATTGACGCCCCCTCCGAGTGGCTTAATCAAGAATGAAGCTGAATGCTTGGAAGCACTCGCCCCCTTGTATAAAGACTATCCTCCCAAGGACTTTAAGCCGGTGCTTGCGGAAAAGTCCGATGAGGTTGTTACATCCGAAAAGCCTGGGGATATTATCAAGGAAACTCTCAAGGGTATGTACCCCGAAGGTACACAGATAGACGTGGACATCAAGCCCAACGATAATAGGATTGATGTACGGGTAATGCCCCCCGTCCATTTTGTTGATATGCAGATAAACATTCAGCCGGTTGTGGATGACATCAAGACTACCGCTGATGAAGTAAAGCCCGTGGAAGAACCCACCACTTCCGAAGAACCCCCAGTTGTGGAAACCGACTTCGTAGGTGTACCCCGGAACTATATGGACAAGGAAGCCACCCTCAAGGATGCCGAAATCGTGGAACCGTCCTACGAGGAAGCCAAGGCACAGGCTGAATCCGCACAGAAGGAAGCGGTGGAATCCGGTTTTTCGAAGGTCATTGCGGAGCAGAAACCGAAGCCCAAGACCCGTGGCGAACTCTATGACTTACGAATCAAGTGTGCAACAAGGAAACTTGCCACATCTTATGGCGAGAAGCCCGATTCGGACATCGGTACGATTATGGCACGATACCCCGACGCATCCGCAAAGCTCACGAAGTTCTATGCGGAGGATGGAATTATGCCCTATACCATCAGCGAAGACGCCATCCGCAAAGCCTATCCCGAAGAATTTGAAGCCCTCAAGTAAAAAAAGTTGGAAATTTTTACGATTTGCTATTGACACTTAATAGATAAAGTGTTATATTTAGGGTACAAAGACAACCACATTTTACCGAGGATAGCAAAATGCCTACAGAAAAGATTTCCAAGAATGTCGCCGACTTACTTCTCGCCAAGGCTCAAGAACTCCTTGACGAAAGGAACGGGAACAAGTCCTTGACCGTGCAGGAACAGGATGTCCTGTTCCGTGCCGTTAACCGCATAGAAGATTTGCTCAAGGTTCACTATAACCCCGTTGAATTTGATGTGCTGACCGGAAAGATGTTCTTCTCGGAAGCCTTGAAGGGCGAAATGCTCTCCAAGGAAGAACTGGAGAGCATCGGGTCCAATGACCCGGAACGCAAGGTCTGGCGAGTGATGTGGAAGGGTCGTAACTCTTCGTGTTTCTATGTGGAAGCCACCTTCGACTTTGATAGCCGTAAGTGGAACTACTCTGCACGCACCTATTACTCCAAGAAGCCCACCGATTTGAGCAATATCAAGGTGGGTTGGAAACTCACGCCTATCAGCGAAATCAGCAGCTACAACTCTCCGCTTGAGTATGCACAGAAGATTGCCTATGCCGTGATGAACGGAGTAACGAAATAATTAAAACAATCGAGGTACTTATGCACGATGCTGAATACGAAAAAGACTATATGGGTGTGATTACTTGGGGTCGTCTGCAATGTGGCGCTCCCCAGCCTATGTTCGGTTCGGAAATCAAGACGGATTCGCCCGTCTATATTCGAATCTGCAATGCCGTTGTGTCCGATATGGGTGGAACTCCTACCGACCAGCACATCCACGGAAAGCACCCCGCTATTATCGAAGTTGAAATGACTCCTATTCAATGGGCTGAATTTCTTACCGCAGGTCACGTGGATGATGGTGTGCCTTGCACGATTACCCGATTGAACGGCAAGAGTATGTCCAGGGTTGAAATCCGCAATCTCTCCGAAGAGTATGGCGAACATATCAAGGCGAAGTTCGAGAACTTCAAGACCGGCATCAAGCGGTTTGAGGACACGATTGAACAGGTCCTCAATTCGGGCAAGACGATGGGCAAGTCACAGATGAAGGAACTTCTTAATTCTATGAAGTGCTTCCGTGAGAATGCCCCGTCCGATATTCAGTATGCCCACGACCGTTTCCGTGAGGATATGGAAAAGATAGTGGTCAAGGCTAAAGCCGAAATCAATGCCTATGCCGAACTCCGTCTTGGCGATTACGGGGTCAAGTGCCTTATGAACGAAGATTCTACAAGTGTCACACCCTCCATTGAAGGGGGCAAGGAATGATGAAGTACACATATATTTCCTACAAGCGGTTTCTGGATTGGTACGATGAACGCAAGGAGGATGGTGCTTGGTATTCTTACGAAGCCATCAAACTTGCGGAAATCCACAAGGAAATGCGTAAGATGTGGTTCTTCAAGAATTACCGCTGGAAACACCGCTTTGAAAAGACTGTACGAGAAATCGTCAATAATGTAAACACCCGAATCCAATCTATGAAGGAACAGATTATGGAAGAAATCAATTTCAAGGCTATGGGTCTTGACCGCTACGAAGTCCTCTGTGCATTGTACAACAAGTCCAAGCCCCTCGGACTCGGAATCTTGCACTTTACCCCAGAAAACCTCACTCTCAAAGAAGCCCACGAACAGCTTGATGGCTATGACTATGCCGACTATGTGAAGGGGCGAGTCATTAAGGTCAAGTTGCCGGAAAATGCGGAATCTTTTAGCCCCCGTCTGTACGATAGGGATAATGGTGAGGGTGCGGCACTCCTTGCCCTCCAGGAATATGCCAAGCAGAAGGAATCAGCCTAATGTCTATGAAATCACCGGCAAGAAAGAGAGCCTTTGAAACTATGAAGGAACGGAGGATGAATCTTCGCAAGGAAGCCCTCATCCCCGCAACAGAATGCAAAGTACCGATTCCTATGAAGCCCTTGGAGCAGGCTGTGGCGAAACCAAAGCCTATTCTGTATGAACAGCAATTTACCTCTGATGCATTCGGCTATTTGGACCTGAAATGCAGAAGGAATCCGTACATCCTAGTGAATGCATTGAATGGCGAAAATCCCGATGACGATAAGAAGTATCGTACCCTTTCGGTTGACGATGAGCGAAGGGTCAAGAGATTGCTTTCGGACATTCACGAAACGGACTCATCCCTCTATGCCCCTACTCCAACCGCCCCGGATTCGTGCGTGGGCATCTGCTATAGCGGTGGCTACGATTCCATCTTGTTGATGGCAAAGGCTGCCGAAAGGGGCGAAACGATTCTACCCATCCGTCTGGGCGTGAACGAATATATGGATGGAATGTGGGTGCTTGCAGAATATGCCCTCTTGCTACTCCGTAGGAAGTACAAGAACAAAATCTGCCGTGCCATCACTCCCATCTCCCACATCGACTATGGGTGCAATGTCAGCGGTTACAAGATTCAGCCGGCCCTCGCCTACTCGCTTGCATTCATTCTCGATGACCTCCGTCCAACTATTAAGGAAATCCAGGTTGGGTTCATCTGCAAGGACGAATGCAACTCGTTCCTTGAAGAGTTTGAGGACTTGTACAAGGCTGCCCGAAAGTTTGTGATGCCGTTCGACAACTACCTTACCATTCCTATCAAGTACCCCTTGCGGAAGTATTGCAAGTTCATCATTACGGATGCTTTGAAGGAAATCGGGCTGTATGACAAGATTCCGATGGTCACTTGTGAAGGACCGGAATGCACCATTATCGGCAACAACCACGGGCTTATCGTGATGGTATCTCCGTGCGATGAATGTATGTCCTGCCACTCGTTTGAGAGGGCTGACAATTACCGCAAGGGTTGTACGATTGTTGCTACATTTGGAGATGGCACATTGCCATCCTTGGACACAATCGAGAATATTATGCTACCGGCTGAAAAAGCACCGGATGGCATCGTTTCTTGTGAATCCAAGGCTACAGAGGGCTAGTAATGAAATTGCTACAGAAGCACGATTGGGAAAATTACTATCCCGTCCATTGTAAGCATTGTCTGTGGACGGGCAATAGTCATTTCGTGGAGGGAACGGACGATGGCCCGTTCTATTGTCCTTATTGTGGAATGCCAGACCCTACGGATAGCGAAATGGGTATGTTCTGCTTTCATTGGAGTTCTTATTTCGGATATGGATTTAAACCGTTTGTCCGTGAAGTCTGCAACCTAGTTCGCTATCTCTTGATGCGGTCATTTTCCTTGGCAACCCATCCTATCCGTCTTCTATATGCAAGGTACGTCTGGTATCGTCAGGATGCCTACTGGACTAAACTTAATCGGGAAATCAACCGATATTGGACGGGGCATTAAAAATGGACAAATCCACGGACCTGACCATCGACGAGTTCCGTCAAGCATTCAACGGATTCAAGCATTCCGATAGGAGTTGCAAATTGAAAAAGACATTTTCCGAAGTCGAACTCTGTGACATCCTCAAGAAGTCCAATCTCTTTCCGGGCTTTACCCTTCACGAAGAAGTTGGCATCTCCGGGGTGTCTTGCGATATGGTCTATGAAAACGGCAGGGAGGTGTACACCGTAGAAGCCAAGACGGAACTCAACTACAAGGTGTTTGCACAGGCTTGCCGATGGAGGACCGTGGCTACCGCTTCCTATGTAGCCATCCCAGTCCACACGATGAAGGACTGGTTCTATAGCCCGAAGAAGGTAATTCTTGAAGAGCTTGGGCTGGGATTGATTGTCGTGGACGAACACGATGCCCGATTCGGAAGATGTTACAGTCCGTTCGGGCAAGATGACATTTGCGCTCCAGCTAATAACGGAATTTACAAGTTCCCGGCAGATATGGAATACTGGAAGGATTGCTTTGCTAGGATAGGGGAGAATCAAGCCCCCGCAGGGAGCAAGCTAGGCAAGCGCTCCACCACCTTCGCAAGAACCATAGATGCCCTCAAGATGGAAGCACAGAAGCATCCCGAATACACTTTGAGCCAGCTTCTCTACAACGTGCCTACCCACTATAGTAACCTCGCATCAGCGGAAGGTGCAATCAAGCGGTATGCCAAGGCTGGCATCCTCGAGAAGTTCTGGAAGGACAAGCCGTAAGGATTTTAGGTATGACCCAAGAAGAATTGAATGATTGGATGACGATGTACGATGCCTACAAGGGTTCTTTCCTTGCATCGTTGAAGTCGCAGAATTTCGACGAGTCCGTTCTGTTGAGCAAGATTTCCAAGCACACGCAGATGCTTGCGGACACCTTCAAGGAATGCACAAAGACGAGGATGGAGGACGGGAACCGTGTTCCGCTGATTTTGTCCGACATTATGGCTACCAATATGGCTCACGTCTGCTTGGCTCTCTTTGCAAGCAACTATCTCCAGGGAAAGACCCCGGACGATGCCCTTCTCGACATCAAGACAACCCTCTATATGGAACTTGCTGCTCCTTTGTGTATGACCCTTTGGGATAATGTGCAGAAGGATGTAATCGACGAAGCCTTGTCCAAGGACTTGTAGCAATCTCCTAGGAATTATGTATATTTCGGATATGAAGACGGTTAAATTGCAAACATTAACCAAACCCGATGTGTTGGACGATATGCGTGTGTTCAGCAGTATGGTGCGTGTTGCGTTCAACCGATTTCAAGACGGGCTATCCGAGAAACAAATTACAGCGTATATAAAAGGACGCTTTAGTGTTAATTGTTGGTTAATACGTTCCGCTATTACGGATGCCCACGCCTTGTTTGATTCCCAAGAACAAAGACATATTGTGTTCGGGGGCAAGTGGAATTTAAAGCAATATCTTAAAGGCTTGATTACCAAGGAACAGTTCAAACAGAACCGCTTGATGCCCCTGTGTAGTATAGGCGAATATCAGTTTAAGGGTAACCGTCTTGTAGATTTTAGTTTATTAAATAATCGTGTAGTCTATAAGCCTTTTCGTGGTGTCCGTAAAGAAATTCAGTTCTGTCCTGTCAAGAAGAAACTCGCCCGTGAACTCGCTATGGTCCAAGAACTAGCGGACCAAAAGAAAATGCCCGTGACTGTTAAGTTCACGGACAAATACCTGTATCTAACTTACGACGAGTCCTTGATTTACAACGAAGCATACAAGGGCTTGAAGCATAATCGTGTTTTGGGCATAGATATGAACCCCAACTACATAGGGGTGTCCGTCATTGAGTTTGATAAGGCTGACGAATTTAAGGTCCTGCACAAAGAGGTGTTTGATTTAACGGCTCTCACAAAGCCTAGCGGAGAAGCAAGCACCGACAAGAAATCCAAGTATTTTACGAATAAGTTGAAGCACGAAACCCTAGCCATAGCCCATAAGATTAACAAGTTGGTGGATTGTTGGAAGTGTAATAAACTTGCTGTTGAAGACTTGTCTATCAAGTCTTCCGATAAACAGATGGGCAAGACTTTCAACAGGCTTTGCAACAATAAGTGGGACCGTTCGCTGTTCGTGAACAAGTTGAAAATGCTTGCAGGCATTCACAGATACGAGTTGGTTGAAGTAAACCCTGCATATTCTTCAATCGTAGGGAATTTCGCATACGGTGGTCCAACTACTCCCGATATGGTAGCGTCTTCTATTGAGATAGCACGCAGGGCATATAAGAAATTTGAAAAGGGATGGTTCTATCCCAAGTTCAACGTAGAAACGCTAGATGAGCGATGGAAGCAAACACTAGCCGGAGTTAAAACTTGGAAGAATTTATTCCTAAAAGTCAAAGAAGCGAAACTCAAATATCGTTTCCTGCTATCCAACTATGTTGGAAATGCAGTCTTTAGTGGCTTCTATAATCAACGAAAGTGGAAATTACTACTTTTTAATTAAAGGAGTTATACTTTGAGCGTTTCAAAGCCGTCTATATCGTCTGCTCACAAGTTGTGGGCAAATATCAAACGGTGGGGTAGGAACTCCCCTGCCTATATTGTGATACACTTTACATCGGGATTCTCCAAGAATAGCGATAGCCATGGTGGTATGACAGCCGCCTACAAGTCCTATGCCGAACGCGGTTCGAATGCCCATTACCTTGTTGGTAGGGAAGAAATCTGGGAGATGGTCAACCCGAAGACCTACTATTGCACATTCAGTTGCGGTTCGGATGTTGGCAAGAAGAACAAGTGCGAACTCCCCGGATGGTTCGGGGGCAAGCTCGCAATGAGCCACGCCGGGGTAGCTGGTCATCGCAACACCATCAACATTGAAATTTGTTCTTGCAAAGCCGGTCTCCGTAGATGCAACCCCAATGACACGGACTGGTACTTTAGCGATGGGGCTTATACAAACGCGGTTATGCTGACAGCTTGGCTCTGTGACGAGTTCGGAATTAAGGTTGACCACATAATTATGCATAACCAAATTACCGGCAAGTTATGCCCCGCTATGTGGTGCAACCACGAGGGAGCGGAAGCCGGTCTTGACCAGTTCCGCTACGATGTGTCACGGCTTCTCAACGACATTATGGAGGACACCCCCGTTTCTCCGAATCCAGAACCCGAAGGTGGCACCGTCAATGTTGCCGCCGATAGCCTTTTCTATAGCAGACCCAACAATAATTCCGTTATCGTGGGGATGGCTTCTGCCGATGCTGTTATGAGTTATAGCGTCAAGAACGGAAATTTCTACTATACCGATAACGGATGGGTGGAAGGATAGCTTAAATTATGTATGGTAACATTGGCAATAATGCTACCATAATGTATATTTGTGGAGTGAAGACGTTGAAACTAGCCATAACGAATAAACCTAACTTGTCGGATGCTATCCGTGTGTATAGCAGTATGTTCCGTATGGCATATAACCGTCTTCAAGAGGGCTGCTCCGAGAATACCACATGGCACAAACTTAAAGAAATTTTCGGTGTAAACTGTTGGCTTGCTTCATCCGCTGTAAAGGAAGCCCACGGATTGTTAAATGCTAATAATTGTAAAAAAGTCCTGTTCGGTGGTAAGTGGAATCTAAAACAATACCTTAAAGGCTTGATTACCAAAGAGCAGTTTAAGCAGGAACGGCAAATGCCCTTATGCAGTATAGGTGAGTCTAACTATCACGGGAATCGCTTGTTTTCGTTTGATTTTGCGAATAACACTGTAAGGTATAAACCGAACCGTGACATTCGCAAAGAAATAAAGTTTTGTTCTGTAAAGAAAAAGTTGGCACAAGAGTTAGCCAAAGTTCAAGAGTTAGCCGAACAGAAGAAAATGCCTGTTACAGTCAAGTTTACGGACAAGCACCTGTATCTTACCTATGATGAATCATTGATTTACAACGAAGCCTATAAGAGTTTGAAGCATAACAGAGTGTTAGGCATAGATATGAACCCCAACTACATAGGGGTATCTGTTATTGAGTTTGATAAAAATGATGAATTAAGAGTTCTTCACAAAGAGGTGTATGACCTTACAGCCTTAACAAAACCTAGTGGTAAATCTTTATCGGATGCAAAATCCAAGTATTCTACGAATAAGTTAAAGCACGAAACAGTAGCGATTGCCCACAAAATTAACAAATTGGTTGATTATTGGAAGTGCAGTAAACTGGCTATTGAAGACCTGTCTATCAAGCCTACAGATAAACAGAAGGGCAAGACTTTTAACAGGCTTTGCAACAACAGATGGGAACGCCAACTATTTGTGAACAAGTTGAATATGCTTGCCAACATCCACAAGTATGAGTTCGTTGAGGTTAATCCTGCTTATTCATCTATTGTGGGCAACTTTGCATACGGAAATCCAAATACTCCCGATATGGTTTCTGCAAGCATCGAGATTGCTAGAAGGGCATATAAGAAATTTGAAAAGGGGTGGTTCTATCCCAAGTTTAACGTTGAAACTCAAGACGAGCGATGGAAGCAAACGCTTGATGGAGTGAAGACCTGGAAGAACTTATTCCAAAAAGTCAAAGAAGCGAAACTCAAATATCGCTTCCTGCTAACAGACTATGTTTGTAATGCAGTCTTTAGTGACTTCTATAAACAGCGGAAATGGAAACGTTACGTTTTCGCATAACATTAAAGAGGTTGTATTTTGGTAACTCTCAAAAATCTAGCGGATAACTTTTACAAGGTGTTCAGCGCCAAGGTAACTCCGAAGGTTCGCCACAGTTCCGCAAAGCACAACGGACACTATGTCTTGCTCAAGGGTACGGCTACTGGCTCTACGGGTATGTACACAATGGAAATCGAGTTGCAGAAGGACGAGGTTGGCAAGGTCAACTATTCTAGCCCCGTGTCCTACATCTATTGCTCCTGCCCCGCATTCCAGTATTATGTGCAAGACCCCTTGGCTAAAATTGGTTCTACTTACCCCGGAACCGGACACGTCAACAAGAAAATTAACAACCCGAAACAGGTTGCCGCACCTTGTAAGCATCTCTATGCCTACATCAACTACTTGATGGGCAAGGGTGTGCTGAACAAGATAAATATGAACGCCCCTCCCCTCAACGACCGCAAGAAGTAATCTATTATGAATCTGTTTTCTGGCATCGGTTCTTTGCTCAAGGAAAAGCCGTCCGATTCAATCATGGACGACAACATCGCCATATCCGAAGATGACAACAACCCGTATATCTCGTCCGTGGTCCTTACCGCTCGTAATGCCTATGATACGATGCACTGGCTGATGAATCCTATGATTTTGGGCAAGAAGTCATCGCTCAAGCAGATTAAGAAGTGGCTGAACGATTGGGAGGACCGCCTTAAAAAGATTAAGGAGAACTATCAAGAACTCCTTAACAAGATTCAGGACTTGTCCGCAAACTTTGAAAGTACGATGACCCTTGACTTTGCCAAGGAAGCGTGGGAAATCATCCAGGACACCCCGATTCTCCGTAGGTATATGGGCGAAGCGAACTATTGGTATCTGCACGATATGGTGGGCTTGCTTGCCACCCAGACGGGAAGTATGGCTGGAGATGTGGCAGCGGGTGCAAAGGCTGCCATCAAGGCTGCCCTCCTTGCGATGATTTCTATGACGGACGGGCTTATTTGCCTTGAGTCCTATCTTGGGATGATTCAGCAATATTGGGGTGCTTTGTACCTCAAGGGAATCCCCATCCCTCTGCTTGATAGTATCGTACCTAATGTCACTTGCGCCTATTGGTACAAGAAGCCCATCGCTTCCGAAAGCTATGGCACGGACCAAAAGATTAGCTTGGGCAACCTTCCTCCCGGAATAGGGTTCTCCCCCATTCCGCTCCCCGTGCCGGACCCGATTATGTTTACCCGTGACCCATCCTACGTGGGCAAGTTGGACCGGCAGAATCCTGATACTTGGTACTTGAACGGTTCTCCGTATTATCTGCCGAATACGATGCGGATGCTCCAACAGGCACTTGAGTATTGGGGTAGTTCCTACACGGATGCATGGCTTCCGCTCGTCAACAATATGTACCCCCGAAGGAAGTATGGGGAGCAGGCGAGGGATGACAAGGGCAATGCCATTCCGGGGCAAGTTGAGAAGGAATTGCCGAAGCCGTTGCAGACCGGCAAGACTTTTGCCCAGTTGGACACGGACAAGATGTCCTTGAACGGAACTGACATTAAGCCCGATGCGGATTCCGCAGCTCTTGCGGAAGCGAAGTCAGCTCTCGACGATGTGTTCACGCCCGAAATCGTGAACTTGATGGATATTTGGCAGACCGCCTACGATACCATCCGTGCGGCAATGGCTGACTACTTTATAGCCCAGTGTGCCTTGTTCGGCAAGCAGCCCACCACCTTGAAGGATTTCATTGATATGCAGAATGCCGTGGTTGGTGACCCCCCGGCTAACTTCGTGTCCTATCACGATTGGATTACTAATATGGATGTCCACCAGTCCGTAAAGGATATGGCTGGTGTGTGGCAGGCGATGGAAAACTATTACATCGTTGCCCACCCCGAATTGGATGCATCCGAAGCGTGGCAGGATTTCTATAATCGTGCTATGAAGGTGTTCGTGGACACCGCCCGTGTGACCGGCTTGATTGATGCACAGCAGACCTATGCATCCGCTCCGTCCTACTTGCCCGATGTGGTCTTGTGGGGTGGTCTGGACGATGCTAAACGGCAGACTTTTGGTGTACCCTATTCCACCTACACGGTCAGTTATGATAACATCAAGTTGAAGCATATCTACAAGGCTGATGGCAGTCAAGATATTACGGGTGTGACAGCCGAAGGGGATAACGGCGTTGTTGGCATATCCGTGGATGCCCCTACTTTCATAATGTTTCCGTCCGATAAGCGGACCATCCATTCGCTTGAAGACAACGTGAGTAGGATGCTGAATGTTAGCAATCGTACTAAAGTACTCAAGTCCACATTTGGGGGCTTGCCTAGTGGCTTGGAGATTGATGAAAGTGTACTCAAGGACGGTCAGCTTTCGGGTTATGTGATTGGCTATCAGTACGATGCCGGTATGCTTTCTAATGACCCCATCATCGTAGGCAATCTGCCAGATGCCTTGTCTATGCATCATTCATGTGGTATGCCCCAGCCTACAACAGATGGGATAGCGTGGGAAACAACCGAAGAAATAGGCAACTACTTCTTTCCGGATGGCGAACTCCCCGCTACCGCAAAGGCTCTTGGCGAATCTCATACTTTCGTGACCCTTTACCATTCGTTTGTGGCAACTACCTCCGACGCCACGGAAGAGCTTGCGGAAGTAGTGGGTTATTCCATCAACAAGGGTAGAGAAACGAAGTTCCCTTGCTTCGGGGTCTATGGCAATCTGCTCTCGATGCAGTCTTGGCACTACCTTGAAATGCCCCTCGACCAGTTCAAGTCGGCATACACTAGAATCAAGTCCGGTTCTAGTCTGTACTACAAGAACTCCAACCCGGCAGAGGTAATCTATTACCATTCGTCCTATATGTCGCAATCTCGCCAAATCAGCATGGCGGTGTATCACGAATATCTGGATAAGGAGTCCAAGTCCTACGGGTCTAGGGATGGCTACGATTTCTACATATTCCCTTGCGAAAGTGTGTCCGTGTCCGTTGTACCGGAAAACTCTATCGGTAAGATTCTCTCTGTAGATGCCATTAGTCCCAGCGGAACGAAGTACCACTACATCACGATGCGGAATCCAATCCCGAAGTGTGCCAAGTATGTTGACCCGGAAAAGTGGTCCGTGATGGACATTATCCACGAAATGTACCTTCTTGCCGAAAACCTTGCCGGTCTTTGCGGAGATAACGGAAAGAGGTTGAAGCAGTTGCAAGACGACTTGTCCGAATTTAATATATCCACTCCGAAGTTCGTGGGTCAGTTGCCTGCGGACAATGGCAAGTTTGTGGAGTTCCGCTTCGGCATCTTCGACGATTACGCCAAGGAACTTGAGGAACTTGTGAACTCCGTGTATGTCTTCCGTGAGCAGATTATTGCCACAACGGAAGCCTTGTAAAATTTATAGATTTGATGGAAAGAGGTCCATTATGCAGACAAACCCGAACCAACAGATTCATACCGATTACCAAATCGACGACGTGTTCAAGCCCGAAGCCGCTAACCAGTTGGCTAGGTCTATTCACTACGATTTCGTGATTACCCAGAAGATGTTTGATGCCTATGTTGAAAAGCATCCGTCCTTTACTTATATCGACGTGGGTCTGTTGATTTGTAGCAAGCCCGATGGCACGGATGGCTATGAATCCGGTACGGTTCTTGCTAAAGCCCCCGTCAACATCTACATTGACGCCGATACGGGAAGAATGCCCCTTGAGTTTACCTATGAACTTCTTAATATCATAGATTGCTCCGACTTTAAGGTTGGCGGTAGCTGGGATGCCTTTGTCACGAAGGATATGATGAACATTTATTCGTCGCATCCGTACATCGTGCAGAACCTTGCCGGTGGGTTTAATTTCTGGTCCTCGCCTACGGCTTATGTTGAAACCGCTGGCTACAATACTAACGCGGGTATCGCCAAGATTGGTTCTTACAAGCTGACTCACACTACGAATATTTGCCGTCCGGATAATTTCCAGTTGGTAATAGAAGGTTTGGGTCTTGGGCTGATGTTTACCTACACGGGTAGCGATGCAAGCCCCGATGAGTATTTTGGAGGTCTACGCCCCTCCATCGTGTATGGCAACTGGATGACTGGAAGCGGACTTTCCACTCAATATAGCATCCACGGAAAAGACACTGTTAATCCAACTACAATCAAAAATGGTCTGTACGCCCAGATGCAGGCATCCGTTGCTGACTGGGACACAGAACCTATTCTTGTAGTGACCCATAACTATAGCACATCTCGTTACCAGTTGAGCGGATGGGATAGCTTTGAGTTCCGTTTTGTCAATGCATCGGAAGGTAATACTGTTACCATTTATAAGGATGGCACCGTTAAGTGGGGCTATGCTTCTGCGGTCAGCGGTGGAGGTGGCAGTAGCGCCATAATTTCTGACTTTTTGGTTCACGCCATTGCGGACGACTCTTTTAATCCGGGTTTAATTCATCCGTATATTGTTGATAACGGATTTGGGTCAGCTTCTTCATTCAATGAAGCCCAGTTGTTGGTAGTCCTTCCTAATGAGAATCGGTTCTTGACTCCGAAGCAGGATATGGGTACTCGTCATAGTAGTGGCGAACCCGCATCCCCTAATTGGTATTCGGGCTATCCGGGGTTCTCGTTCCAGCACGGTGCGATTACCAAACTTGATTGGTACTTCTGGTATGCTATTCTCGACTACAATGATTTTACACCTGGAGCAACTAGCACCACTAATATTTGGATAAAGAATCCAAGATTGACTTTGTACATCGCCATCGACGAACTTAAAGAAGGTGTGGTTTACGAAGTGAACCTTCACTCGGTCTGGCTTCCGATGGCAGACCCCACAACTATCGGCAACCCCGCTGTGACTTATCGTGACCAAGCAAGTCCCGTTACCAACAAGGTTTCCGGTGGTGGCACTTTGGATTACAATAGCTTTGGAAAGCCAGCGATTCGGTTTGTGGGCTATAACAGTGTGCCAACTTATGTAAAGTATTGGGGTAGCGAGTGTGGTTCGGATAATGTCATCTACCCGGCATTCTATGCCGCACCTTCTCCGAACTATGGAGCGCCCGGAACACAGAGCAACAACTATACCCAGTTGAGGGATATGGCAACTGCACGAGTGCTGTTTACTTATTTGAACGGTAAAGTATTCGTGATGAGCTACTAATGCTGTACCGCGTAGTCATCTCACACAACCAGACGGAATCCATCCGAAAGTTTCCGGGTGGCCCATCCACCGTGTTCGTATTCGACTCCCCTACGGAGAAGGACATCACGGAATGCATCGCTCACGGATGCAACTATGTGCTGATGCCCTATGCCGGTAATCGTGGGGCTAATCGCAATGCGGAGGTACAGAAGATACTCTCTACATTTGACCCTCGTTTCGACGACATCATAGAGTTCTTTGATGGCGACCGCTACCCAACAACCTACAACCCGGATGCCATAGAGTCATTGATAGACTCCCGTGGCATCCAGTGCGTCCTATACTCTTGCGAACACGATGCACGTCATCAAAAGGTTTATGTTCCGTTGAGTGGTGCTACCATCGTGGACACCGGAACTCTCTGCAACCCCTTCTATTCCTGTGGATTCGTTATGCGGGTTTCAGCCATCCTTGAGGTTATGGCATTCAACAATGGCTCTCTGTTTGAGCCACGATTTACCCGATGGGGTAGCGAAGACCAGTACCTAGGTCTTGTCTGCGACTACCTCCACTACAAGGTAGCTATTACTTGTGAAGTCCTTCTTAACGGTGCCGTTGGTGGCGATGCCGACCAACACGAGGACTATAGGGAATCGTTGCAGACCTACATAGACCTCATCCGTGAACACAATTTCCCGATACGGAACGAACCCCGTAATTTTGAAATAGTGTAAACATTATTTAACACTTACATTACGAAACACTATTGACACTTATTGGATAAAGTGTTATATTTAAGGTGTACAAAAAATTCAACCACCGAGGACAACCACAATGCCTAATCTCGTCAAAACCGAAAATTCTTTCATTCCCGAACTCGTACCGCAGGGATTCAGCTCTTGGAATGCCTACTACCGCCACAAGGAAAAAGTGGAAAGGGTCAAGTATTGGTTGCAGGGTATCGCTGGGGCTTTGGTGTTCCTCGGTGCCTATGCTCTCAACGGCTACATCGACTATGTGTGGGGCTAAAAATGACCAGAGAAGAAGTAAGAAATAGGCTCTATGCGGTGGCAGATGCCATCCGTGCGAATGCAGACAAGTACGCAAAAGGAGAAGTCCTTGAGAATGAGGACTGGGTACGGGCTGCCAATGATTTCAACGTGTGTATGAACTACCTTATGAACTCCCATTCGGATTTTGAGGAAGTCCGCAAGTTCCTGGAAAAGAGCGACAATGACAAGATTTGCGACAAGCTGATTGTCAACAAGCCGGACCCTAATCAAGTGTTGGCTTTTGAACACGTCCATAATTGCCGCCATTTCTGCCCCGAAAATGTACTCGCTGACTTCTTGAGCAGACCGGCTTCGGAGCGAGTAGTCACACTCGGCTTCCCGAAGCCAGTTGACCCGCTTATCCCGGACTCCCCCGAAGAACTCTTGCACAAGGCTGGGGTTGGCACAATCGACACCATCGTTGACAATGGCGATGAAGCGATTGCTACCTTGACCCTTGACCCGAAGCTCCCGGATAGCAAGCGTCTGCTTGATTTGATTCAAGGTGGTATTAGGCTCGGTTTCGCCTATGGGGGTGTAGGAGAATGTTTGCCTGATGACGAGAATACCTACCAGTTCACGGAAATATCAAGCATTGCAATCTTGCCGGACTCTCCAAAGGAAAATGCAGATGAAGTTATCGAAGTTCATAAAGATGCTACAGCAAATGCAGATGCCTAACAAGGATATGGAAGTCCGGTTATCTAATGAGTTCGGGTTGAGTCGTGTTTCCGTATCTAGGGATGTCTGCAAAGGTATGGTAGTTATCAAGCCCGATGACCGTATCAACCGGATGAATGCCCGTAGGAGAGAACTCCGAAGAATCCACAAGCAGAAAGAACTCGATGAGTTCTATGCCAAGAACACGGTCCGAAGGTCTTTTAATGTTACCCTACGAAAGTTCCCTAAATTCGGGGGTGCTTGATGACATTTCCTAATGAACTGGAAGTTGTAAAGCGTGACCCGGAAAAGGAAGCATTGTGGGAACGGAATCACGAGTCTATGCCCCTTGAACTTACGGACAAGGCTAAAGCAATGATTCCAAACAAATGCCCGTATTGTGAATGTGGACTCTTGAAGGTTGGGCAAAGTGGCAAGGACTTCGGTGGATGCCTTGCTCATTCCTTCAAGCTAGTCCACAATTCGGGCGAGAACGGATGGACTATTGAAGCGGACATTTCCAACGGGGATGACCTCTATGGCTTTCCGCAGTCCGTATTCGGTGAAAGTTCACAAATCCGCTATTGCCCTATGTGTGGAAGGAATTTATAGACTAGACAATGACTATATGGTAATTACAGATGTTTAGAGCAAGTTTACGAGCAATCGGCACTATATTATTTTCGGTTATCTGCATATTTATAACGATGACCGCATTGACGGTGTTCGGAATATTTGCGATGGTTATGATAGAATTTCTAAAAAAGTGAGGTGTAATATGGTAACACAATCCCCATATAAAGACTGGACTGTGGAACAGATAAAGCAGTTGAAAAAGAACCAGATTCCCGAAGGGAAGACCTACGCACAATGTTCGTACTTCTGCCGTGTGCATCTGCATTGCGGTTTTCAGCCCGTGAAGTTGCAGTTGGCGAAGGACCGTGATTTGCGTGGCAAGAAGTTCCACGAAATGCACGAGAAGGGTATGTCCTATCGTGACATCGCCAAAGCCGAAGGTGTGACCCGTCAGCGAGTCCACGCAATCATCAAGCAATGGCTCGACTCAATTAAGTTGGATGGCTGATGATGTTATTGACTATATACTGGTAGGTTGCTATATTAGCTATAGCCCCTCCGACTTGACGCGTCGTCGGGGCTTAAAAACCCCAACAAGCCGGAGGTGGCTCTTATGTTTAATAGTGCAATGGCACGAATGTATTGTTGTGACCCTATTGAAAATATTAAAGGGTTTAAAGAAGCATCGGAATCTTCCGAAAAATATCATATCCATCATAGATTTGAGGAAATGGGGCTATCCCAAGCGGATTTAAAAGAATTAGGGATGTATTATAATCGTCCAGCTTGTGAATTAGTCTTTATGAATGGACGAGAACATAATAAAATGCATACTACCCTAATTCCTACGGATAGGTTAGTAAATGGTCAGTTTAAAGATGGTCATATCCCCGAATTTACAGAAGAACATCGTAGGCATATAAGTGAAGCAAAGAAAGGAGTGAAACAAACTCCAGAGCATACATTACACGTTGTAGAAGCCTGCGCACCGATTCGGGCTACAAAAGAATTTAGGGATAAGCTACATAATGCTCAAGAACGAATTTGGACTCCAGAAAAGAGGTCACGGCAATCGGAAGTTACTAAACGAATATGGGCTACCAATGCTGAATTTCGAAAAACTATTCAAACTAAATTTGCAACAATAATTAAGCGAGATTTAGAAGAATATAAGAAATATAAAAGTAATGGTGGCGAATTAAGTTGGAAGCCTTTTAGGTCTTGGCTTGCCAAACAAAGGAAGTCTAAATGACAGATTGGAAACGGCTTTTTGATGATTTGAATGTCCCTAATTGGGAAAGCGGTAAGAATGTTGCTCCCGGAAATATTAACATTCAGTGTCCGTTTTGTGATGACCATTCAAATCATCTAGGATTCTCCATAGAAAAAGGAACTTGCCAATGTTGGCGATGCTCCGCAGGTCATCCAGTTAAGGCGGTTGCTCTAGCCGCTAGAATCCCTATGGACTCTGCTAGAGAACTCATCCGTAAATACTCGCATGGTGTCAGTTCCCACACTTATACCCCCACTCAACGCAAATCCACATTGGGCGTTACGAGCATTACCCTTCCCGGAAGCCCCATCGGAGAACCGCATCGCAAGTACCTTCGTGGACGTGGGTTTGACCCAGAAGAACTTGAGTTCTACCACGGAATCCTTGGAACGGATATGGTAGGCGATTGGCAGGGAATAGACTTTCGCTACAGAATCATTATCCCCGTGTACGATTGCTTTGGAAATCTTTGTACTTTCCAAGGAAGAGATTATACCGGTAAACAGGAACTCCGATACAAGTGTTGCCCCGTTGAAAAGGCGGTGGTGCATCACAAGCACCTTCTCTACGGTGCTGAACTCGCACAGAATCGCGACCGCATCGTTGTGGTGGAGGGTGTGTTCGACCAGTGGAGAATGGGTCCTGGTTCTGTTGCTACATTCGGAACGAGCCTTACCCGTGAGCAGGTCAGCCTACTTACTCAATGGCCCGAAGTAATCTTTTTATTCGACCCCGAACCCGAAGCCCAACAGCACGCTAGGGATTATGCCCGTGACATTGCCGCTTGCGGATGCTCCGTGGAGGTGTGTGCCGCAGAGTTCGGGCTTGATGCCAAGGGAAACCCCCGTGACCCCGGCGACCTTACCCCAGCCGAAGCCCAAGACATTATGAAGGAACTAGGCATCAAAGCCTAGAAGGAACGATACCTATGCCATTCAATTTTGCTATCAAGTCTAATGCCGAAGCGTCTGTGTCCATCTCTACCACGGTGCTTGCAAGCTACCTTTCTGCCGTCAATACCATAATCCCCAAGAAGACCACCATCCCAATTTTGAAGTTTGTACGAATCAATGTTGTGGACGGAAAGGGCTATTTGACCGCAACTGACTCCGATTGCTTTGCGGAACTCAATGTGTCCGACGCGAATGGCAAGGGTACAATCGACCTTGCCATCGACTACACGGTATTCAACAATATCGCAAGCAAAGCCCCCAACGGAATGATGCGGATTGAGAGGACCGGCAATAGCGTGTCCTTCAAGGTCAACTGCACGGATTGCGGAAAGGTTGAGGGTGTACCCGGAAGGGATTGCCCTTCTATGATTATTCCTAGAGATACGAAGCTGTTTGAGAAATACCTTACCGATTTCGACATCAAGTTCGTGGACAAGTATTTAGTCCAGTTCAGTTCCGATGACAAGCAGTACCCTACGTTGAGTGGTGTGCTTCTTTCGTTCGGGGGCGACCAGAGCGGATTCGCTACAACCAATCGTACCTTGATGGTCTGTACCCAGTTCGTCAAGCATCCAAAGGTCACTTGTAGTATTCCGCTCAAGGCGTTCAAGGTACTTGCATCGCTTGGGGCTGATGCTACTATGGGCATACAGAAATCCCGATACATCTTCGAGAACAAATCCGTGTCTGTATATGGCAACTTGATTGCCGGTGCCTATCCCCCAACCTACAATGCCCTTCCGCTGCTATCGGCAGAACACGAATACAAGGTGGACGTGGCATCACTCCGTTCAGCCACCCAGACTCTCGTGAATGTCATTCCGCTCACGAGCAAGGGTCTTTGCCCCGTGATGCTAACCTACGGGGAGGACGGGCTTGGTGTAACTAGAGTTCCAGAAGACTACAAGTTCAATGAGGGTGGTGTTAAGCTGGATGCTAACCGTCTTCTTGAAACCCTTGAGAGGTTCAGCGACAACTCCGATGTAATCTTCCAGTCCGTGGGCATCCTTGAACGCCCTACTATGTGGATTGATGGCAAGGCTACAACATTGCTGATGCCCCTCCGATAGAAAAGTTTTTCAACCATCAACCGAGGATAACACAATGGAACTTTATACGATGCTCAAGCTGCTTGAAGGAAAGAGCGGATGTCTTGGCGAAAATGTTACGGAAGTCCATCTCAAGCTGGGCAGCCGTGAACTGATTGTCAACCACAAGGAATTGAGTCCGGATGGTAAGACGGTCACAATCTATCTTCAAGCGGAATCCAAGGAGAACCCCGATGGCATCCATCCGAAATACCAGTTTGACCGCTCCGTGAAGAAGACACAGAAGCAGGCTATCAAGGAATGGCTTTTGACCGGCAAGCCTATCACTCCGCTAGACGCCCTCGAACACTTTGGGTGCTTCCGTCTGGGTGCATACATCTTCAATCTCAAGAAGGAAGGTATGGATATAGACGTGGACAACAGCGTTGACCCACGGACCGGAAAAAGGTATGCCACTTACTGGCTAAAGATGAGCAAATAGTTCCGTGCTATATACTATGTGTAGAATTTCAAAAGGATAGATAGAATGCAACTTTGGCATCCGAACCTTTTACCCGATTTGCCCAACAGACTCCTGACAGCCCTCCATCGTGATGTATGCAGAATCCGCTCGTCCGAGTGGAGAAGCCCCGTAAATACACGAACCTGGTTCTATGCCCTTCCTTGGGGGGCTTTGATTTGGTATCATAACCGCATCCTCCGTGAGATGCAGAGCCGTGGATGGAAGCCGTCCTCCCATTGGTTTGACCCTCTTTATAGGGGTAGGATTCTACCCCTAGCTTCGGAGCTTGTGGACGCCGACCTCTCCCGAAAGAAGTGGAACGAAATCTTCTGCAAGACTTGCCCCATCCCGCAGGACAAGTTCGAACGGATGCTTGCGAAATGGAAATCAAACAAGGGTAAATAGCGATGGCAGAATCCGCTTCTACATTGCTCCCGAAGCTCAACGAATGGCTGAAACAACAGAATGTTTCGGCTCGTGTTGTCATTAAGGGAAAGGACACCTTGGAAGTCCGTATGGAATCGCAGGACTTGATGTCCGAGATGTTTGAGGTCAAGAAGAAAAGACCCGTGGTAAAGACTCACGCAACCGTCCGTCCTACCCCCGCTCCGAAAGCTCCTAAACCCAATGAAGAACCAGTTCATAAAGGCTTCAACTTCAAGATTCCTACCCATGCGGACGGGATGTCCAATACGGAACTTTCCGAACTCCACGAACTGACACGGAACTATCCGTTCCTATCCGCTACCAAGCTGGATAGCAAGGTATGGGATGCCACTTGCCGTGAGGTTGTATGGCTATCTGCCGATTTGTTTGCGGATTCCCACCGCTGGGACAAGGCTTGGCTTTCCAAGACGGAACAGAAGGGTAGCGGTCCGCAGATTGTCCGTGGTAAGTTTGATTCCATCGCCAAGGTCATCGACTCCATCAAGGAGTGCCTTGACTATGTAGCAGATGCCCACGAGAAGAGGGGCTATTGGTGGCCCACCCTTGAGAATGGCAAGATTCCTCGCAAGTCATTGGCGTCTTTCCTCTGTACCGCCACGAAGTCCGGTACTGAATGGAGTCCGTTCTGTGAAGTTATGTGGGAGATGAATAAAGACGAAGCCGTGAAGACCGCGCTTCCCAAACTTGCCGTGTCCGTGGCTGAAAACTTGATTAAGGAATCGCCCTACCTCAACAGTATGCCTGCAAGTTCTATGGGTACTTACTGGATGGGTGTGAAGAAATATGTAGATTGGTACTATTCCAATCGTGACAAGCTGATGACCGTTGTGGAGAACCGCGTCCGTATGGCTGACATCGGGATGGCGGTCACTCTGGTAAAGGAATGGAATGCATCCGCAAGCGGAAGGGCTTTGCCCCTCACATTCATCTACCCCGGATGCGAAAAGTGGTTTAGGTTCTGCCAGTGGTGCAAGACTAACCGCAATGTGGTTATCCCCGATTATAGGAACGTAGGATAATGGCTTTTGATTTTTTTGAATTGGAAAATTCGTTGGTCCGTATGCCCAAACCCCTTGAGCCTATCGCCGGGGTAAAGTATGTAGCGGAGTTCACGGACGTTGAGGAAACCACCGTTGCCCTCACTTGGCTCACACGAAACAAGGATGGATGGAAGACAATCCTAGAAGCCATCCGCAAGCTCCCGGAACGCTCCTACAATGCCGCAACTAAAAAGTGGGAGATTCCGTGGAATGCCGGTACGCAGAAGTGGATGCTTGCTTCGGGATGGCCCCAGCCTACGAAGAAAGACCCCACCGTAAAGCGAGAAGACCCACGAATCAAGCAAAAGGCTCTAATCGACGCCACGAAGCTAGACCCCGAAGGAACTTTGATTCCGGGTCTTCGTCCGTACCAGATTGACTTCCTCAAGTTCGCACAGCTCCGTCACGGAAGACTTGCCCTCGGCGACGAGATGGGATGCGTCTGTGGCGATATGACCGTTGTTGTCCGCAAGGATGGCAAGGAACGGAAGATTAGCCTTGAAACCCTTTATCGTGAATTTGCCAAGACCAAGGACAAGTGTGACTGGAGCATTCAATGCCTTGTCAACGATGGTCACTCTATGGGATTTGGTGAGGTTGTTGATGTCTTGCATAGTGGTTTGAAGCGGTGTGTCCACGTGACTTTCGAGGACGGGATGTACCTCATCGCAACCCCTGACCATAAGGTTCTTACGGACAACGGATGGGTGGAGGTCAAGGACACTTTGAATGCCTATGTGCAGCTTGACGGCACTAAAGGTATGCTTATGTCGAAAGTTACATCCATTCATTCCGCAGGGATGAGAATGACCTACGATGTCAAGGTTCTCAATCACGGGAATTTTGTAGCCAACCACATTATCGTGCATAATTGCGGTAAAACCGTTGAAGCGCTCTCGTGGATGGTTTATGCCAATGCCTATCCAGCACTCTATGTGGTCAATGCCCCAACGAAATTGCAATGGCAAGGTGCTTATCGCAAGTGGGTAGGTGCAACCAAGAAGCACTATCCCGATGTGGAAGTCATCGGGGGCAGAAAGACTTATAGGCTTGCACACGACAAGAGTTACATTATCAACTGGGACATCCTAGCCGACTGGCAGGATGAACTTGCACAAGTAGGATTCCGTCTGTTGGTTGGCGATGAAGTACAAGCCATCGGCAACTACAAGTCGCAGCGGTCCAAGGCATTCGTTGCCTTGTCCAAGGTCATCCCCCATTGCATCGGGATGAGCGGTACACCGGCTATGTCCAAACCACTCCAGTTCTGGACTCTGCTCAATATCGTGGAACCGTCCAAGTTCAAGAATTATTTCTTCTTCTGCAACCGCTATTGCGACCCGCAGACGGACGAGTATGGAACAAAGTACAATGGGGCATCTAATGTTGAAGAACTCCACGAACTGCTAGTTGGATGTATGCTCCGCAGAACCAAATCGGAAGTGATGAAGGACCTACCCCCAAAGATTATGGAAGTTGTACCTTTGGAAGTTGACGAATCCGCAATGAACGATTACTACGAAGAGGAACGGGAAGTATTCTCCGAAAACACTAGCAAGAGTGGAAAGGAGAACGCTAGGGCTAAAGTTGCCGGTCTTCTCCGTTCAGCCTATGCCCTCAAGGAAAAGTCTATGCTTCTGTGGATTGAGGACTTCCTTGAATCCGGTAAGAAGTTGCTTCTGTTCGCTTGGCACCGTTCCGTAGTTGAGGTTTTATACGATACTCTCAAGCAATGGCATCCCGCAATTATTTATGGGGGTATGTCCACAAATGAGCGTGAGGATGCCCGACTAAAATTCATTGAAGACCCGAAGTGTAGGGTAATTGTGGCTAACATTCAAGCTGGTGGTGTAGGTATCGACGGCTTTCAAGATGTGTGTTCCGACGTGGCATTTGCTGAATTTTCGCACACTCCAAATTATCATCGCCAGGCGGAGGACCGTTTGCACCGTTCAGGACAACATAATTCAGTAACCTCTTACTATCTCGTAGCCCCTGGAACTGTGGATATGGATGCGATTGAAGTGTTGGATAGCCGTGCCAAGATGCTTGATGGGGTTCTTGATGGCAAGGAAACCGCAACTTCCGACTTACTTACAGAACTCCTAGAGCGTAGGGGATTGCGGATAAATGACGGAACGTGACAAGGATATGCCGTTCAGCGGGGTAAGCCAGATACTTACTCCCTTGAAGGGGATGACTATGTACGGATGGCATTTCGAGCAGAATGTGGTTGACCCCCGTGGCAAGTGCTACGCTCTAAAGGCAAGCGAGGGTTCTGGCAACCGCATTAAGGTTCTGCTCTATGAGGAACTGTGATGAGATGCCCCCATCTATGTACAGATATACTAGGGTCGTCCTATATTTGTAATGCTACTAGAGGTATTTTGTAATGTTAAGACGAGAGAAGATTGAATTTTCGGAAGAGCGAATCATCTTGTCCAATATGATTATGTCCACCGCACTCATCTCCAAGTGTAGGAAGAGTTGCGATGCCATCCTGTTTGAAAGCACGATGGGCAAGATTGTTGCCGACTGGGTTCTTACCTTCTATGACAAGTATGGGGATGCCCCGCAGAAGACAATCAGCGATATTTATATGCACAAGGCTTCCGACCTCAAGGAAGCCGATGCGGAGATGGTCAAGGCATTCTTGGACACCTGCTCCGAAGAATGGACTCCTTCCAATGAAGCGGTTGCCACGGAAAATGCCATCAAGTATTTTCAAAAGAGAGCCTTGGTCCTCCTAGCCGAAAAGATTAACCGTGCCGTGCAGAACAACGATGTTTCGGGAGGTTTGCACGCGGTTTCGGACTTCACGAAACCGGACATCCGTCAGGCACAGGTGGTTGACCTTTTTAGGGATGCCGGTACAATCTCAAGTGCTTTCGACAACGATGAGGAAGAGATTTTCACTATGCCGGGTGTTCTCGGTAGTGTCATCGGTCCGTTCATCCGTGAAGATTTCATTGCGGTCATTGGTCCTCCGAAGAGCGGTAAGACTTGGTGGCTTATGACCATCGCCACTCAAGCCGCCTTGCAGGGCAAGTGTGTTCTCTATGTTTCCCTTGAAATGTCCGAAAAGCAAGTTGTCCGTAGATTCTGGCAGATGCTTACGGGCAAGTCCAGATATGGCGAAGAGGTGGCGTGGCCCACATTTGAGTATGACAATGGTGGCACAGCCCGAATCGTGGACGATAGACAACCCACGGAGAGGGTGGATGCAAGTGTTGAGAGCATCGAGAAGGCTCAAAAGGCATTCCGAAAGATTAGCCGTAGGGGTCACTTGGAACTCCGTACATTCCCTACCGGCACTCTCACGGTCCGTGGTCTTGAAGCCGAACTCAAGGATATGGAAGTCTATGAGGGCTTTGTACCCGAAGTCATCTGTGTGGACTATGCGGATATTATGGACTTGGGTCCCGGCAACGATGAACGCGAGAAAATCAACAAGTGCTGGAAAGCCCTCCGTGGCTTGGCTCAATCCCGCAAGTGTATGCTTGCTACCGTTTCGCAGACGGGTCGTGCCACTGTGGGTGGCGAACAAGATGCCGCCGAAAATCAAATTTCCGAAGACATCCGAAAGGTAGCCCACGTCACGAAGATGATTACCATTAACCACACCCCCACCGAAAGGAAGAGGGGCATCACTCGTCTAGCTTGCAACACCACCCGTGATGGCGCTCCCGTGCAGGACTCCGTGGTATGCACGAGTTGCCTTGCCATCGGCAGACCCTACCTCGAATGCGAACTCCTTTCCCGTGTGGATATGAGTCAGGAGGAACAATGGGATGGCGATGGGGATGAAGATATGCCCAAGCGACAGACCGGCAGACGGACGGGTAGCCGTGGAAGATACGGAAGCAGGAGATAGCACCGGATGCGGAAGAAGTCCATCGTGGTAGAACCTACTTGGCAGAACGGGGTGTTCGTACCACCCCCCACAGAAAACAAGGCTAAATACTTCATAAAGGGCTATGACAAGTATTTCGGTAGCCACTCCCACGAACGGCAGTGGGTCATGGACTACGTGGAGATGGACTAGGGTGGAACTATATAACAATAAACCAATCATTAAGAGGAAAAACATACAATGGGTATTACAGTATTGAGTTTGTTCGACGGTATGTCGTGCGGGAGAATCGCTCTCACGGAACTCGGAGCCAAGATTGACAAATACTATGCATCGGAAATTGACAAGCACGCCATTGCACAGACACAGAAGAATTTCCCTGACACTATTCAATTAGGGTCCGTCACGGAAGTTGATGCCCGAAAGCTCGGACACATCGACCTTTTGATTGGCGGTTCTCCGTGCTTCGCAGCCGGTACTAAAGTCCTTACCAAGCAAGGCTACAAGAACATTGAAGACATCCGTCTTGGCGAACTGGTGCTTACCCACAAGAACCGTTGGCGTCCCGTGGTGGATTACGGATGCAAGCTGGCTGAAACCTTTGAGGTACAGACCCAGTGTTCCGCACCCATCGTGTGTACCGCTGACCACAAGTTCTGGGCTAAAAAGAAGTCCTTTGCATGGAGGAACGATGCCCGTACTCGTAGATTGGAACTCGGTAAGGCTGACTGGGTTGAAGCTGAAAAGTTGAAGAACGATTACTACATCTGTAGCAACCGCCCGAAGGTGGATGGCGATGGCTTGGACATTACCTTGGAAGAAGCCTGGGTTCTTGGTAGGTATCTAGCTGATGGTCATACCCGAAAAGACTTGCGTTTTGATGGCAAGCATAAGGGTTCTCGTGCTTGGCAGCTTATCTTGTCCATTGGAAGCAAGAAGTTGGACGACGTGAAAGCCCACCTTGCCGCCTTGCAGTATTCTTGCTATCCGCATAGCACGTCCACCTACCGAATCGTGTTCTCCAACAAGAAACTTGTGGAACTTGCGGAGAAGAATTGCGGTTGCAATGCAATGGACAAGTTCATCTCCGAAGAAATCTTCAACTCTTCCGATGAAATCAAGAAGTCCTTCCTTGAAGGTTATCTTTCTGGCGATGGTTCTATCAAGGGAAACAAGGTGCAGATTTGCACGGTCAGCCACAATCTCGCCCTCGGTCTGCAACGCCTTATCCTTGATGTGGAAAAGGTTCACTCCAACATCTATCTGTATGATAGGGGTGCTACTTGGGAAATCGACGGAAGAACCGTCAATCAGCATCCGCAGTATGTCATACACTATGCCAAGGGTGTCAAGGGCAAGGTGCAGTATGATGAGGACAAGATTTGGTTTGGGGTCAAGAAATACACCCACATTGGCGAACAACTCGTTTACAATATCACGGTGGACGAAGACCACTCCTATACGGTTGAAAATGTGGTCGTAAAAAATTGCACGAATTTCAGTTTTGCCGGTCGCCGCAATGGTATGAACACCACCACTAACGAAGAGATTTACACCCTTGAACGCTACCTTGAACTCAAGGAACAAGGCTTCCAGTTTGATGGCGAATCCTTCCTATTCTGGGAGTATATGCGAATCCTTCACGAAGTCCGTGAAACGAACCCGAATGTATTCTTCTTCCTGGAAAATGTGGAAATGGGCGAAAAGTGGGAGGATGTCCTTACAAAAGCCATCGGTATTCCGGGAGTCCACGTGAACTCCGCTCTCGTGTCCGCACAGAACCGCAGACGAATCTACTGGACTAACATCCGCACGAAGACCCAGGGTCTTCTCCGTATCGTAGTTCCCGATATTCCGCAACCGGCTGACAAGGGCATCTTCTTGCAGGACATCCTCGAAGATGAGGTGGACAAGAAATACTACCTCAAGGACGAGGTGGTTGACAAGCTCCTTGCCAACGGAATCAAGGGTGCATAATGAAAAGGGCGGTGTGCTTCCCGTCCATTAGAGATTGGCAGATTACGGTGCCGGACGAGTTCCAGCGGAAATGCTTCCCGTTGCTCAAGACCTACCACAAGGGTTATGGCAATGACCGCAATCGCGCCTACATCCTTGAATATGAGGAAGTTAAATGAAGCGAAGGGCTGTAATCTATCCGTCGGTTTATGAGAAGAATGCCGTGACCGCATTGACGAAGGTTAATTGCCTGACGGCAACCTATAGCCACAACTTCGACGGGTTCGGAACTAGGGCATACATACTTGACTATGAAGAAATCTTACCTAATCTACCCAACAAGGGAATATAAGGACGGTCCGATGCACTTGAACGAGTACGGACCGGCTGAATCCGTGAGGACCTATGCGGTCATCAGCCGTTATCTCTGTGGCATCGTTCAGCACACACAGACCCCCTTTATTATGGAATATGAGGAAGTGTAAGAGAGTAATCGTGGCTGCTTGCATCCATCCCCACAAGGAGAAGTTCTACGGGGTTGCACTCAAGCAGAGCAAGTCCTATACGCTCCTAGCGGGGCATCGCATTTATACACATACAAAGTCAATCGAAGCGGTAATCTTGGAATATGAAGAAATCGGGCAAACTGCATAACGTGGCTATCGTGACAACTAGGTTGCACGGGCTGATAGTCCAGAAGGAGCAGGAGAAATCGTATAGCCTTACTACACGATATGCCGCAAGCGGAATAGTGACTTCGTTCGAGTTTGATACTAGAGTGATGATATGCGAAGAGGTGGAGTAGAGAAGAGAATTTGCTATCCTTGTTTTTATGGCAAGACGAAGATTCTGCCCCCTACGGCTGAAAGTAAGCTGGGATGCTTCACGGCAAGCTACACGGGTGGTAGGGATGGTAATGGAACTAGACCTTTTGTGATGGAACTTGAGCAATGCAACGAATGAACACGGCTAACACAAAATACCAGATAGGTACTATCACTGGCTGGGATGGTATGGTTCAATTTAGTTTGCGTGGCACGGAAAATAATGGCAAGTGCATCACTCTGTTGAACCGTGCGAGGAACGACGGATGCGGTCAGCCGTGCATCTTGATTTTTGAGGAAGTGTAATGCGTAAGTTGGGATTGAACAAGGTGTCTAGGGGCTTGAGAGTGTTCGTGGCTAACACACCCGGAGAACCTATAGCCGGGGAGTATGGAACTATCTATGTACCTATGCCTTTCAATTTCAAGACGGATGCCTTGAGGACGAACGGAATACAATGGATAATGCTCACAGAAGAAATAGAATAGGATTTACCGCCACCCACGGGCTAGAGAATGCGGACAAGGGTCCGTTCTTCATCTGGAACAACGGGAAGTGCAACAATGCCCTAACTATCAATTCGTGGTGGCATCAAAACTTTATCTTGGAATATGAAGAAGTTATAGAAGTGTAACGAGAATACTCACGACTTTTAGTGCTATGAGAAAGCACCAAGATTATTTAAACACCTATTGCAAATCAATAAAATATTATGTATATTTAGTGTAGGTTTAAGTCTTACATAAGAAATGAACAAGGCATACGAATACAGAATCTATCCAACCAAGGAACAAGTGTCTATCTTCAACAAAACACTTGGTCTTTGCCGTCTGTATTACAACCTTGTAGTTGAGAACAAGAACAAAGACCACAAAATGCCCATAGAGGGCTACAAGCCCACATTTGCAAAATTCAAGCCCGAAGCACTTGAATGGATTAAGGATGTGGATTCAATACCCCTAGGACAGGTATGGTGCGATGTTCGTGGAGCATACACGAATTTCTTTGCATCCCTCAAGGGTATTCGCAAGGGAAAGCCTATGCAACCCCCTACCTTCAAGAGAAAGAAGAACAACAAGGCTTCCTTTAGGTACACTATTCAAGGAAATGTAGCCCACATCAATTCTCACGGATTATTTGTTTCTCGTAGGCTTGGCTACATACCCATCTGTGCATCTTCACAGTTCTGCAAGGGCAAGTGGAAAACTATTACCTTTAAACGGTCCGCAAGCGGAAAATGGTATGTAGCGATTTGTGTAGATATTAAAGAAGAACAGAACAAGATACAGAATGGAAAAGCCGTAGGCATAGACTGGAACTGCAACTCCGATTCATTCCTTACTTTGAGCAATGGCACGAAAATCAAGTGTCCTAGATTTTTGAAGCGCAAGGAATTGCAGTTGGAAAAGTATCAGCAGATTCAGTCAAACCGGTTCGTCAAAGGCAAGGAAACCCAATCCCACCGCTACCAGAAAGCTAAACTAAAAGTTGCACGGCTACACGAAAAGGTAGTCAACCAACGCAAGGATTGGCTCCACAAGGTAAGCCGTGAGTTAGCCAACAAGTATCAGTATGTGTTCGTGGAAGATGTCAATTTGAACAAAATGGCATCCGAGTTAGAACACGGGAAGACCATCGGCGACCAGGGGTTTGGATTGCTTCGTCAATACATAGCCTACAAGACGAACCTTATGAAAGTACCTGCAAACAACACATCCAAGACGTGCCATCATTGCGGTAACATCAACCCTCAAGTTGTGTTAGGAATAAAGCAGTGGGTTTGCCCCGTATGCAATGCACAGCACGATAGGGATGTGAACGCCGCACAGAACATTCTGTATCTAGGAGTTAAACGGACAATAGGAAGGGAACCTACCGATGTCATTAAAAATGCTCGTGGAAGCAATGAAACGAGAATGCCCGAAGCCATCACGGACAACAGTCCGTGTAAGTTAGGGGAGTCCCATGCATCTTTAGTGCATGGATAGTTCAAATGTAACGATAGACAGCAACCGCCACAAGGACTTAAAAGTACCAAACCTTCCGTACAAGTTCAAGATGGGTATTTTGATAACCTATGGTGTATGGTTGATTATGATATGTAAGGTTGTTTCGATGTGACTAGGTAAGAAATGTATGGATTGTAGGGGTTAGAAGAAAACTATGGGAATAGGTTTAAAATAGTAAACGATTACAACAAATATGGAATTGTGACCGTTAAACTGGATGTGATAGAGAATATGGGATATTATGCTTCCAACTCTATTATGATATATGATAAACGTTAAAGACAGAATTGTAGTCTATGATAAGATTATATGTTACTATTGATAGCATTCGTCACAAGGACCTGAAAGTTCCAGACCCTCCGTACAAGACTCTGTGCCTACAGAGCGAGTATGCGAAGGGGTGGAACAGTGCGGGGCAACCGCTGATTGTTGAGTATGAAGAAGTTAGTGTATGCAGCCTATAGCCGTGGAATCAAGTTTCCCGAAACACAGGAGAAATCCCCTTGTGTCATTCAGCGAATAGACGGAAGCATCCCCGGAAACCATTTTGATGTTCCCTATATTTTGGTTTATGAAGAGCAGGACGATTATAGCAAGTAGAGGACGGAATCCCGAAAATCCGGGCGACCGCAAGAGCCACAGCCACGGAAGGTGGGTGCAGATGCTCGAACTATGTTTCGTGCCTGGGAAATCCAACACTTTGAGTACCGTTGATAAGGATAACTATGTTCTGGAGTATGAGGAATGTTAGCCATCTTGCACCCCCGCAGGAGCGAGTACGGAAAGCTCCATCGCTCGGAGTACGAGTATGCCCATTCTCGTGCTTTCGGGGGTATGTCGAAGATGCAAGAGTATATTCCGGTCACGGACAAGAGCAATCCGCTCACTACGGTCTTGAAGGATAATCTAGTTTTGGTTTGTGCAGATGCGGACGATTAAGCAAATAGGTATGCTGAACAAGAGCAATGGCGGTACGCAACCCTATCAGCAGGATAGGATTTACGACCCCGAAGGTGGTCTTGTACCGGCATTGTCCTCGCAACTGAATGGAAGGATATTGATTTTGGTGTATGAGGGGGTTGCGGATGTATAAGCCGGTTATGGTGGGGTACAGATGCGGTATCGACAAGCCACCCGAAAACAACAAGGCTCCGGCACTCACTACGGAGATGGCACACAGGACAAACTCTTACGGGCTTTTGCACATATTGGAATATGAAGAAGTATTTGAAGACAAGCGTTCACACGAGTAGTGGATATTTCGGTATAGACAAGTGCCACAACCCGGCAAGGGTCAAGGGCTGTTGTCTTACGAGTGGCGATTATCCCACACAACATCAAGGTGGGGTGGAAGGATTTACAAAGCGAACCTATGTAATGGAGATTGAAGAGATTGACTAGGTTGGAATTATATGAATAACAAAAGGGAAACAAACTATGCCATTTTTTGATTTGAAAGCTACGGCAAAGCCGAAAGACGAAAATCACGATTCTCGCATCATTATGCTCAACGGAAAGAAGGTGCGAGTCCTCGGAATCCGCAGACTTACCCCCACGGAATGTGCCAGACTCCAGACAATCCCAGTATGGTACAACTGGGACGAAATGTCCGACTCTCAAAGATACAGAGTCCTAGGCAACGGCTGGACGGTGGAGGTCATCAAGCATTTCTTCTCGTTCTTGCCTAAAGATTGGTTTGGCGATAAGGCTGAACCCGTGCAGGACGAACAACCCATCATCAATCAACAACAAGGATAGCTAACAATGGTCCAAGTAGAAAAAGCAAAACTCATCGAATCGCTCAAGAAAGTTATGCCGGGTGTGGAATCCGGTAGCACCGTAATCGACGGTGCAGACCAGCTTCTCTTCACGGGTGCTTCCGTCAGTTCCTATAATGGCGAAGTAGCCGTTTCCGCTCCGTGCAATACGGAAAACCTCTCGTTCTCCGTCAAGGGTGCGGACTTCTATAATCTCGTTGCCCGTATGTCCGATGTGATGGTTGCCATCGAAGTTGTGGACAACAAGGTTAAGCTCAAGGCTGGGCGTACAAAGGCTTCTATGTCCTTGCTCGACTCGTCGAAGGTTATGGAAGCGGTCAAGGCTCTCAACACCGCAGCCCTTGAATATGCAGACCTCTCCGAAGACTTCCTCGATGGCGTCCGTCTTTGCGCCCTCGCAGGCAACAAGGAATCCTATCGTGGTGTTGCCGTCAACGATTGTGGAGATGCTTCCGCTATCTTTGAAATCGACTCCAACCGCGTCTGCATCAACACCTTGAAGGAAAAGATGGATTCCTTCTTCGTGGACGACACCGTGTTCAATGACGCTCTCAAGATTGGTACTCCGAAAAAGTATTGTGTCAATGGGGCTTGGTTGCATCTCAAGTATGAAGATGGTACGGTCTTCTCCGCAAAGCGAAAGGACGATACCACCTACCCGTATGAAACTTGCCGTGGCTTCCTTGAAATTATTCCTACGGTAAATGTCATCGCCAAGGGTCGTCTTCCGTCCAACATTACAGAAGCGGTTTCTCGTGTAGCTATCCTCGCTTCTGGTGCTGACTCCAAGAGCGCCCGTCTTGTGGAACTTACCTTCAACAAAGATGAACTCGGTCTTCACGCTGAAAAGGCTGGTGGCGAAGCATCCGAAACTATCCCGTGGGATAGTCCGCTTGAAGAAGACCCGCAGGGCTTCCAGTTCTGGGTGGACACCGCGTTCCTCTTGGAAGCATCCAACAAGGTTATGGACTTCCTTCTCGCCTACGTTGATGGCAACCCGGCACTTGTCTTCCAGTCCGGTAGCTATACACAGATGGTCTGTGGTGTAGCAAAGTAATTGCGATACCTCGATGATGGGTTGGGGTGTTTCGGAGTCTTCTACCTCTATTCCGAAGCACCCCTTTTCCATCTTCTAGCAACCGCCTATATTCCTTATGGAAAGTTCAACCATTTAGTTTACGGAAAAGATTTATGGGTTTCTTTAAGATTCCTACTATGCAAGCACCACCCAAGAAGCTGAAACTTGTAGGATGTGCCGCTTGCGGTCTTGACCAGTCCGGCAAGGATTCCGTGTTTGCCGGTAAGGGCAAGGACAAGGTTTTGATTCTCTGTGACCATCCTCGCGGCAACGAGGGTAACGATAGTGAAACGGTCTTCCTTCACAAGATGTACGATAGACTCTGGGACTTGCAGGGCAAGAGGGGTCTGCCGAATGATTTTTTGGAATCCGCTTGGTTCGGCTACATCTTTCCTTGTTATGGAATCAAGGACAAGGAACCGGCTACGGATTGCTGTAGCGAACGATTGAATAGACTCATTGCGGAACTCAAGCCGAAGGTAATCATCCCGATGGGTCCTACCGCAGTACACGCCCTCATCTGGAGTAGGATGTCTGGCAGAATCAAGGACACGAAGCCCTCCGATTTCTATGGAAAAAGGATTCCGGACCGCCACTACAACTGTTGGATTTGCCCTACTTACTCTCCCGAATTTTTGACTTGGCAGAAGGATGACCACTGCCCCTATATGTACTTCTCCCAGCATATCCGTGCCGCTTGGAAGATGGTGGACACTCCGTTCCCGAAGATTCCATCGGACATCCGAACCACGGGGGATGCGAAGGAAGCGGCAAAATGGGTTGACGAAATTATTGAGTGGGGCGAAACTAATCAACTTGACAAATCTCCCGAAGGTTATCACGATGTAGCCATCGACTATGAAACCACGGGTCTTAAACCCCACCGTGACGGACACGAAATCAAGGCTGCATCTGTTGGCTACCGCAAGGATGGCGAATACCACGCCATCGGATTTCTGTGGGATGGCGAATGCAAGGAACTCACGGATGCTTGGTACAGATTAACCCATCACGATACCATCGGGCTTGTTGCTCACAAGGCTGACTTTGAAGCCTGTTGGACTCGCTTCCGTGCCGGATGGCACAACGGGAAGACGGAGTGGCCCACGAACTGGAGCTGGGACACTTGCTTGGGCGCTCACGTCATCGACAACAACCAGAAAATCGGCTTGAAGCTCCATACATATTGCGAGTTCGGGGTAATCGGTTACGATAACAAGGTGGACAAGTTCCTTTCTACTATGATGGACGGAGAGGATAAGGATAGCAAGAACTCCTTCAATCTATTGAAGGGTGGTGTAGGCGTTCCCAAGGGCGAACTTACCTACTATTGCGGGGAGGACTCCATCTTCACAATCGCCCTCCGTGACATCCAGTCCGAACAGATGGCTGGCTTGGAGAAGCCCTTCCGATTCTTTATGCAAGGGATGGATGCTCTTGCCCGTGTGCAGAGTGAGGGTCTGCCCATTAACTTTGGCAAGATTGACGAATTGCGGAATACCCTTGAGAGCAAGTACAAGGAATCCGAAGCGGAAGTGATGGCTTCCGATGAAGTCAAGGAATGGTCGAAATTACACCCCGGAGAAACCTTCAACCCCGGCTCAAACAAGCAGATTGTGGAAGTCCTCTTCAAAATCTGCAAGCTGAAACCGCCATCCGCAAAGGAAGATGCTACTGGCGATACTCTTGAAAAGTTGGGTACTCCGTTCTGTAAGGCTATCCTCGGTATGAGAAGGTGGTCCAAGGTCAAGGATTTCTTGAAGGGCTACGAGCGAGAAGCCGTGTACGATGAGGACAAGAAGTCCTATCTCATCCGTCCGTTCTTCAACATTTCTACTGGTGCCGGTGGTGATGGCGAAGCCGGCCCCCGAACCTACCGTTCCTCTGCCGACTCCCCGAATTTTCAAAATATCCCCAAAAGAGATAAAGAAATGAAGAAGATGCTCCGCACCCTCTTCGTAGCCCCTCCGGGATATAGGTTCATGGAAATGGACTACAAGTCCTTGGAAGTGATGGTGTCCGCAAGTTATCATCACGACCCGCAGATGATTCACTATCTGCAAAACCCCGCTTCGGATATGCACCGTGACACCGCTTGCGATATGTACATCCGCAAGCCCGATGAACTTACGAAGGACGAACGCTCCACCATCAAGGCTGGCTATGTATTCAGTTCCTTCTACGGTGCATCCTACAAGTCTTGCGCCCGTAATATGTGGAACAATATGCCAGCCTACACCAAGGAGCATCTTGCCAAGGATTGCGGAATCAAGACCTACGAGAAATGGGAAGCCCATGTCAAGAAGGGCGATGACATCTTCTGGAACGAACGATTCAAGGTTTACAATGCTTGGCGAGGAACGGAATGGCAGAGGTATCAGGACTATGGCTATGTGCAGTCCTACACGGGTTTCCGTTGTTGGGGACCTATGGGCTACACGGAAGCAACCAACCGATGCATACAGGGTTCTGCATTCCATATCTTGCTCAAGGCTCTTACCTATGACTTGCAGGACATCAAGAAAGCCGGTTTGCAGTCCGTAATTATCGGGCAGATTCACGATGCTATCATTGCTCTCGTTAAGGAGGGCGAAGAGGACAAGCTGGCTCAAATCGTTTACAACAACGGAGTTAAGCGAGTCAGCAAGGAATTTCCGTGGATTTGCGTTCCGCTCGTCATTGAAGCCGAAGCATCCGAAGTAGGTGGCTCTTGGGCGAAGATGACGGATGTTGGCGCTCTCGGAGATAACGGAATCGCAGACCCCAACTGGATTAAGAAGTTTGAACCGCAACCGGCATAGATTACCTACAACCTATATCAAATATAAGGAATTATCAGTATGGACAATTTTCAAGTTGCAAAGAAGTACCTTCAAGACATCCAGTCCGTAGTGACGGAAGCCCTGGATAATCTTGACAAACTCCCGCAGGAAGAACTCACGATTGAGTCCGTGTGCCACGCCCTTCTCAAGAAGTATCAAGGTCGTGAACCCAGTATGGGCGATGTGCTGACATTCAAGACAGCCATTGAGCTGACCTTGCACAATGACTACGGTGTGTCCACATCGCAGTTTGAATAAGTCCTTGCACCCATCGCACGATTACCGCAACACTGGTGTATTTTCCCTGATGCACCGAATGTGCGGTGGGTGCTTTTCAACCCTAATACCGAGGAATCGCAAAATGGTAACAACCACAGACCCAATCGACATCAAGTTCGATATTGACCGGCTTGCGGCAAAGTACACGGACCAAGCCGATGACATCAAGGAGAGCATTGACAAGCTCGTTGCGGAATACGAAGACCGCATCGACGAACTTGAAACCTCCAATAATGACCTTGAATATCGTGTAAGCGAACTTGAGGATGCACTGAACGAAAAGGAAAGTTCCCAGCCTAACCTTGAGGAATATGCTTCCGCAATGCTCCGAACCTTTACGAGTCACGAGCCGAATATGGGCGAAGTCCTTTCTCTCAAGGACGACCTCGAAAACCTTCTTACCACTAAATACAACATCTCTTTAGGAAACATCTAGTATGTCGCTTTACAAAGAATACCGCCCCAAGACCCTCGCCGAGATGGTGGGTAACGAAAACACTATCCAGACGATGAAGGAACACTTCACTCAAGCAGACCCGAAGCGAATCTCGCACTGCCACATCATCTATGGCTCTAGCGGTACCGGCAAGACCACGATTGCACGAGCCGTGGCTACGGAACTCCTTCACGCCGACCCCGTGTTCGGCATCCACGAAATTAACACCGCAGACAACCGTGGCATTGATACCGCCCGTGATGTCATCGACAAGATGCGTGGTCTTCCGCTCAAGGGCAAGGCAACCGTGTTCATCATCGACGAAGCCCACGGAATGACCGCTGATGCAAAGAGGGCTTTCTTGAAGCCTACGGAAGATATGCCGAACCACGTGTTCTTCTTCTTCTGCACCACGAACTTAACCCAGTTCTTGAAGGGCGATGAGGGCAAGGCTCTTAACACCAGAAGTACCCAATGGAAGATGGAACCGTTGAATGCTCGTCAGTTGGGCAAGTTGGTTCTCCGCACGGCTGATGCAGAAAAGTTCGATGTGGATGACAAGGTATTGTCCGCAATCGTAGAAGTGGCTGATGGCTCTCCCCGAATGGCTCTCGTTGCACTTGAAAAGGCTATGGGCAACCCCGGCAATGTGGAAGCCCAGTTAAAGAGTCTTGAAGGTGGGATGGAGGAAGACCCAGACACCAAGGCATTCTGCCAAGCGGTCACGGCATCCCGCCCGGACTGGAAAAAGATTTCGGAAGTATTGCGAGATATGAAGGGCAAGGTTGACGCCGAAACGGTCCGTAGGGGTGTCCTTGGCTATTGCACCGCCATTATGCTCAAGAACGGCAGCGACCGCATCTGTAGGGTTATGGAAGAGTTCGCTGTGAATCTTTATGACACCGGATTTCCGGGTCTTGTTCTTGCCGCCTATAGGTCGATGAAATAGCAAGTCTGTATATACAGAATGGACGGATAGCTCAATAGGTTAGAGCAACTGACTCATAACCAGTAGGTTTCTGGGTTCAAGTCCCAGTCCGTCCATTAACCCCCGATTAACCCTTAAAAGGAACAAATGCAATGAGCAACTACAAATTTTCAATCGACAAGGTTGACCCGGATTTGGACATTGACTTTATGGATTTGCAACCCGCAGTTGCGATGCAAGCATCCCTCTATGGTTACTACAGTGAACTTGCCGTGGATGCCCGTGCAGAACGAGATTCTGCCGTGGACGAACTCACGAAAGCAGAGGGCGAAGTGGAACTTGAAATTCGCAAGACTGCCGAAGAAAGCAAGCAGAAGTTGACCATCCCTGAAGTTACCGCAAAGGTGGCATCCCATCCCCGTCTTGTGGAATTGCGTGCCGTAGTGGTGGAAAAGAACAGGGCTTTCTTGAAGCTGGATAGCAAGGTCAAGGCACTCGACCACAAGAGGTCGATGATTGAATCTGCCGTGCGAATGGTGGTTTCTAGGTCCAACGGAATCAGCTCCAACGGGGTTGCCGAGGACTGGTCTAACGAAGACTCCACCCGAACCATTCGCAACCAGTTGAACCGCAGATAGACTACCTATTTGCTATATTGAAAGTGTGCCTAGTAGGGTTCTCCCCCTACTAGATACAAGTGAACAGTGAACAGAAAACAGAAACAAACTCGTTAATTGCAGATAGCATAACATACAAGGAGTAATATATGGCAGGATTTGACCGTAGCCGTATTTCTCTGGGTCGCCGTACCCAGCAACAGACAGACACCCGTGATTCCAATGGTGGCGTAGGTCGCCAGGGCTTCATGGACTACCGCTCTTGTGGACTCAAGTTCTTCAAGTTTGGCGATGTAGGCAAGTATCACGATTTGAACATCCTTCCGTGGCGTATCGGAACAAAGAATCATCCCGAAGTCTATGCCAAGAATGCCGAAGTTGGCGATTTCGACTATGTTCTTGACCTGATGGTGCATACTCGCATTGGACCGGGTAATGGCGATTACATCTGCCCCAAAAAGAATTTCAATAAGCCGTGTCCGATTTGTGAACGAGCCGATGAATTGTGGAAGAACGAAGCCACGAAGAAAGATGCCAAGAAACTCTTTGCCCGTCGCAAGTGCGTTTATTGTGTGCAGGAACTCAACGAAAATTTCAAGGCAAAGAGCGATGACCCGATGATTTTTGAAGTTTCCCATCCGTGCTTCTCGCAGGAATTGCAGAGCCGTGCCACTTCTTGTCTTCGTGGCAAGGGTGTGGTCAACTTTGCCGACCCAGATGAAGGTAAGGTTGTGTCCTTCTCCGTGAACGAAGGTTCTATGGGCGATGGCAAGACCTTCAAGAAAGCCGGTAACTTTGAGTTCAACGAACGAGTCGAAGAAATCTCCGATGAAACACTTGAAAAGTGTCCGTCGCTCGATTCCATGATGGTTCTCAAGTCCTATGACCAGTTGAAGGCTGCCCTCTATGGCGACCCGGATGACGTGGAAGAAGATTTCAACAATCAGCCGGAAGCCGATGAGGGTGAAGAATCCACGCCGGCTCGTTTCCGTGACAACAACCCTCCCGCCCGTTTTGATGACAACCCCTCTCCGCGTTGTTCCCGTGAAGTAGCTGACGAAGCCCCTTCTCGCAGAAGCCGTGAAGCGGTAGCTGACGAAGTTCCTTCTCGTCGCAATCGTGAAGCGGAAGCCGAAGCACCCGCTCCGCGTAGAACCCGTGCTGTGGAAGCCGAAGAACCAGCAGAAGAAACCGCACCTCGCAGAAGCCGTGCCGTGGAAGCCGAAGAACCCGCCCCGCGTCGCAATCGTGAAACCGCAACGGAAGAAGCCACCACCCCTCGCAGGACTCGCACCGCAGAAGCGGAAGATTCCAAGAAGGATTTTGATGTGGACTTGTCCGAAGACCCGTACACCACCGCTCGTAGGACTTCTCGTCGTGCCGTGGACGAAGCTCCCGAAGAAAAGCCTGCTCCGCGTCGCTCTCGTGAACCCGTGGAAGAAAAGGCACCGGCTATGCCGTTCGACGATGAACAGCCCGAAGAACAGGCTGAAACTCCGACCCGTGGCGATACCGCCAATTCCTGCCCGTTCGGTTACGAATTTGGTGTGGATTGCGAATCGGGTAAGCTCTGTAGCAAGTGCAGTGACGATGTGTTCGCCAAGTGCTGTGCGGCAAAGCAGAACCGCAGAGGTCGCTAATAAATCTCCGTAAACAACAATGGGGCATTGGCTCATCGCTGATGCCCCTTTTTATTCAAAGGAAAATAGTATGGCTAAAAAGAAAGAAGATGCTAGTGTTGTTGCAGAAGAACCCCGTGTCCGCATGGGTAGCGACCTTTTGGACTTGCTCGTAGGTGGCGATAAGGGTGTGTACGGTCTTCCGTTCGGTGCTATCCTCCAGATTTACGGAGATAGTTCCGCAGGCAAATCTGCATCCAAGAATGAAATTATTGCATCTACCTATTGGGCGATGGTCCGTGCCGGTCTTGACTTTGTGTGGGAATCCGATGACTGTGAAACGGGCGATACATTCGACACCACCCGTCTGTATGGTGTTGATGTCCACCCGCCTATTCGCAAGGTTGGCCCGTACAAGTTTGAGGATGCCGCTACCGTTGAAGAGATGGATGGCAAGCTCACGAATATGCTTGACTGGATTCCGGCAAATATGTATGGTTTGTACGCCATCGACTCGCTTGATGGTCTTGCGGATGCCACACGAAAAGCCAAGGAAGCCGCCCGTGCCAAGAAGCAGGCGAAGGGCGAGGAAGTCAAGGACGAAGGGGATTATGGCGCTCAAATTGCGAAGTTCTTGTCACAGGACTTTTTCCGAAACAAGCATAAGACTCTCGAAAAGAAGAAGGTGGCGCTCATCATCGTTTCGCAGACCCGTGAAAATATGAATGCCGGTTCGTATGCCCCGAAGACCAAGACATCCAATGGCAAGGCGATGGAGTTCTATTGCCACACCCGTTTGCAGTTGAAGCGACTCGCCTACATTGAACGAAACGGAACGAAGGTAGGTGCTGTAGTCAAGGCTACAACCACGAAATCCAAGACTCCCCGTCCGTATCGTGAAGTTGTCTATACATTCTACTTTGACTACGGCATCGACAACATCGGAAGCAACATTGACTATCTCTTTGATTTGCTTGGCGATGATGGCAAGCTGAAAAAAGCCGCCAATGCAATCGCTTGGAGTGCAAATGCCAAGACCAAGAACTTGAACAACCTCAAGGAATGGCTTGAAAAGAACGGTATGACCGCTGATTGCAAGGCTGCCCGAAAGGAGAAGGATGGTACTAGCAATCTCGCTGTGGATTGGATTCTTGAATGGGCTGAACAGACCCCTGAACGCAAGGCTTTGCTCAACGAAGAGTTTGGCGAAGAGTACACTCGTGACGAACTCATCAAGCTCTGTGAAGACAACCCGGAAATGGCACAGGAACTCACGGAACGAGTCCGTGCCAAATGGGAGATGCATGAAGATGCCGTTGCCACGAAGCGCCCGTCCAAGTATGGCTCTATGGTGCAGACGGCATCCGCATAATATACTAGAACCACAATATATGGTAGTAGTGGGGCATACCGCTCCACTACTTTTCTATTTCTATAGGAGTTTTATGGCTGACGAATTTAAGTCATTCTTCAAGAATGTTGGCGGTAACGAGGGCGATAAGTGCAAATACCCCGTCCGTTTAGATACTTACGGAAAAGGATGCTCCCACGATTGTTCCTATTGCTATGCGAAGTCTCTCTTGGATTTCCGAAAGCTGTGGAAACCCTCGGACCCTTCTCTTGCTGACATCACTAAAATCCGCAAGCAGATTGACAAGATAGCATCGGGCAAGTGTGGCAACATCCGTGCCATCCGTCTTGGGGGGGATGACAGACTGCTTCCAGCCCATAGAAGGAACACACCACGTAACCTACGAAACATTGAAGTATCTCAAGGAGAAGCGGGTGCCATACCTCATCGTCACCAAGTCCGACCTAGTGGCAACGGATGAGTATATGGAAGTTCTCGACAAGGAACTTGCCCATATCCAGATAACCGTTACCACCACGGATGACGAACGAGCATTGACCTACGAAAAGGCGGTAGTTCCTAGCAGACGAATCAAGGCTATAGAGAAGTTGCAGGAAAATGGATTCGATGTTGCTTTAAGACTATCCCCGTTCATCCCGGAGTTCGTTGACTTGTCCATCCTCAATTCCGTAAAGTGTGACAAGATTCAAGTTGAATTTCTCCGTGTGAACACTTGGATTAAGAAGTGGTTCAACATCGACTACACCCCCTATGTTGTCAAGCAGAGCGGTTATCTGCACAGGACTCTTGAAGACAAGAAGAATCTCATCAAGGGCATCACTGGCTTCAAGTATGTGAGCGTCTGTGAGGACGAAACGGAAGCCTACGAATACTGGAAGGAACACTTTAATCCGAACAAGGAAGATTGCTGCAACTTGCGGTTCTAATAAAGGTATGGACACTTTGAAACTTTGGAAAAAATTGAATGCGATTGTACGAACGGGTAAACCTATGGAATCTGCAAAGAAGATGATAGAATCCGGGGAGATAACCGTGGAAGAGATGTCTTGGGTAGTGGCGGCACTCGCCACCCTCCCCATCACGATGTTTGAAACTATGCAAGAAAAGGGGGTGGTGTGACAGAAGAAGAACATAGAAACAAGGTATATGAAGTCCTTGAGCAGAAGTACAACAGGAAGGTGGATTTCGAGCAGAACGAGCAAGGAATGTATGACCCGCTGATTGAGGACTGCTACAAGGATGGAATAGACCCGGAAACGGTTGCTCATTGCATCGCCACACAGTCCTAATTGACAATACACTGATAATGTGTTATATTTAAAGTGCGGGGTGGAGAAGTTGGTGTATCTCGTCGGGTTCATAACCCGGATGTCGCGGCGTTCAAGTCCCGCCCCCGCTACTAACTCTGTTCTGTAGGACTCCAGCGGTGGAATTTCCCACGGGGCAATCGAGTGTTTTGCCCACGTATGGAGTAGGAACGGAATCTCCGAAATACTAGCCGATTTATTTTGGCTAGTATTTTTAATAAAAGCTATTGACACTTCATTGATAAATTGTTATATTTTAAGTGTAGGGAACAACCACTCCAGACCACCGAGGTAACACAATGATTTTCAAGGCTTCCGTAAAAGACGATACTGGTGCTTTACAGCACATCGAAAGGGATTACCCCACAAAGGCACAGTTCATCCGTGACCTCCGCAACAACGGGTTCAAGGTGGACAACCGCAAGGTTCTCACGAAGAAGTCTTTCGACTACATCCTTGAGAACACTAATTGCACCAAATATGATTGGCGTGAATACACGGACGAACAGATGGCTGACGGAATCGACGGATTGACCATCTATATGTCCAAGGAACATAAGCCCCGCAATAGGAAGGAATGCTACGAAGTCCGTGTGAATTTCGTCACCGATTCCGAACCCTCTGTGTTCAAGCATAGCCACATCGGTAGCGTCCGCAATACTCTCAAGACCTACGAATCTATGTGGATTGTTCGCAACATAGAGGTATTCAAGAACGGAAAGCAGATTCCCACTTGGTCCATCTAATTCAACTTTTTCAGCAGAGGATAGCGATATGACACCTAATTATTCCGTAGCAATCTACACCCACCACCCCCAGATGGTGAAAGGGTTGAGTCAAGCGATGTATGAAACCCAAGAAGCTATGGAAAAAGTTCTTTCAGCCGAAGTGGAAGACTTTTTCAAGCAGTGCGGTGGCGCTCGTTCCGATATTATGGAAACTATGACCCGTTTGGGTGTGTTCAAAGGAATCTCCTATGGAACGGCACGCGTCACGATTGACGGGGGCAAGTATAGCTACATAGGGGCAACCTACTGGAGCGGCCCCAACGGCTTGAACATTCGGGTTTACTATAAGCAGGATAAAAAAGAAATCAAGTATTATCTGGACATCCTTGTGAATCAAATCAAATAGTACCAACAGAGGTTTCCCTATGTCCACTCCAGCTTTCAAAATTTTCATCAAAGTCATCCGTCCGAACCAGACGGAAGTTTCCATCGTGGAAGAAACATTCAGGGTGGGAGATTTCGACCTCTGGAGTACCTATAAGATGTCCTACGCAAGATGGACACACATCCACGACTTTATGTCCAACCATGGCTACAAGATTATAGAGGGGTCTTTTAGCCGAATCGAGGTATAGTATGAAGAAACCCAGATGCCTTACACAGCAAGAATTTGATGCCATCCCGAAGTTCTATAAGGAGCTTGGAACGGAAGCCGTATTGTCCTACCATAGCCGAGTGAAAAGAAAGATTTCCACGAGTCACTGGATGATTAAACTTGACGGTGTAAAGTTTTACTTCTGGCGATGGTGGTTTGATATGTTTACGGAAAAATATGCAAGGGATTCCAAGCAGGAGATTACTCACAATATGCCCCGTTGGAGGTATCGTGGGGAGTTGAAGGAAACCTTGAACTTCAACTCGTTCAACAAGCCCTTGAACCGCAAGCACGGTACTAAATAACCATCCGTTGTCAACACTCAAAGTAAATAATTTTTTCTCACGGATGGCTTGCAAAATGGTAGGTAATTTCTTATATTTCCATCACAACCTATCATTTCGCAACCGAAGAACCGAGGACTTTTTCCATTGCAACCCACAGAAGAACTCTACTACAAGTATGCTGGTGTGCTTACCAGTGTGGTCAACAAGTATGCCTACGGATGCCCCAAGGAAGTGCAGGACTATGTGCAGGATGAACTCTTTCTCCAAGCCCAGCTAGTATTCTGCCAAGCGTGTCTTTCCTATGACCCGAACCACCCTAGCGGTGCATCATTTGAAACTTGGCTTCGCAATCAGCTTAAATCCATCACAGCCATCAAGAACAAGGCTAAACACGGACCTAATCTCTTGAAGTCCTGTAGCACGCCGCTTGTGCAGATGCAGACCATCAAGGATGTAGTGGCTAAATCCCGTGATGAGGACGATGACAAGACGGACATCTCCGACTTTACTGAATCGTGGTATCTTGAAAACTACGAACAGAACCTTTCCAACGGAACTGAAAATATGGAGTTCCCGGAAGATATGATTCCGTACATCAAGGCTCTCCGTGGAGATTCCCTCCGAATCTTCCAGGATTTCTGCCGAAGGAGATTTGACCTCACTCCCCCCAACAACCTCACTAGGGCGAAGATTCGCACTAGGGAATATCTCAACCCCATCCGTCTGTACCGAAGGGTGTATATGCACGAGGGATGGACGCTTGATAGAGTCCGCAATGCTTGGCGAGGACTCCGGGGCATTTTCCGCAACTATATGACCGGCAAATTACCGGCATCCATCTGTGACCCCAAGTTCAAGCCCGTGCCGAAGAAGAGTAGGGCTAGGAAGGAATCCCGAAGCAGCACTTGGTACTTCCATTTCGAGGAACGCCACGGCATTACCTACGGGCTTTATCGTAGCTTGAAGAATAGAGGAATCATCCCACCGCTCGACAAGAAGACAGACCAGTATCTTGACCTTTCTATGTATTCCGCAATGGCGATGTAATCAAGGACAACCACAATGACCAACCAATCTTATGAAACCTTCGACATTCGTGACAAGGAAACCCACGAATATATTCGCGACCTCACTAGGGAGGATTTAGCCGCCTATGTGATGGGTAAGTATGCCCCCTATTCCTATGGCAAGAATCTTCGCAAGTACGAACCGCTCCGTGACGAAATCCATCACATAATTCATTGCCCTAATGGAATCATCTATTACGATAGCGTTAAGATTTCGCTGGACGCCAAGGACAAGTTCTACAAGTTTGCGAATGAACTCTTTGATGCCTTGAACAGCGGAAGCATCTCCATCTACGAAGCCTACGAACGGCTTGCAAGTTCGGGCTACAAGGAAACGGATTCCGAACACAGCGAGTATGGCTACCACCACTACGAGATGAAGGATTCTCACGAGGGCTTCTACATCCGTTTGAACTATACCTTGATTCCAACCGGAATGGAGGGCTTCTACGGAATGTCTTGGGGCGACCGCACGAATACCTACATCTACAAGAAGAAGGACTCCTAGCTATGCCCGTGTATATATTCAATTCCAAGCGAGAGTTCTGGAATCCGTACACACGGGAGTTCCAGAAGGAACCGTCCGTAATCCGTTCAACCACGGAAGCACAGATTGAGATTCGTATGGCTGGCAAGAAAGACCCTACTAGCGATATGCTCTCCTTTGAAGACCAGTTCCGTGATGTGGCTTGGGACCGGATTATGACTATGAAGTTCACGAAAGCACGGCTGAAAGCCTTGAAAGAGATGAACTCTTGCTTGCGATAGACTAGCACTAGACTATATTTCTAGTGTCCGGGCAAGTGGTGGAATTGGCAGACACGGCAGACTCAAAATTTGTTGGCTTAATCGCCTTGCGGGTTCAAGTCCCGCCTTGCCCATTACAACAATTTTTTAAGGACAACTTATCGTGACAGATGCAAGACCGCTTTTCCAGATGGTCCCCTATGATGAATTTGAACAGATTAAGAACAAGCTCGATGTTGCACAGAAGGAATGCATCCGTATTGCAGACCTCTACCGCAATCATCGGGATGCTTTCTTTTTGGAGATAGATAAAATTATGGCGAAGATTGACTCTAACCCGGACTATAAGGCGGTTGCCAACGACATCGTTTCGGAGAACAAGCATCTCAAGGAAGAAAACGCTACCTTGAAGGAATGCAATTCCAAGTTGCAGGAATCGCTTGTCAAGAAGGACGAGTGCATCGGCAGGTTGACCAACAAGGTACACGAACTTGAAAAGGCTCTTTGGGATATTCAGCGGATTCCGCATACGGATAACACTGCGGTAATCGAGCGGCTGATAGACGAGAACGCCAAGCTCAAGGAACGATTGAACCTCAAATAGTCTATAGCCCTACGGGGGCAGATACCGAAGGGGTATCACAGGAATAACTAACAAAAATCCCAGATGTCCTCAACACCTAGCGACTTGCCGAGTCGCCCCCATTGGGCATAAATTTTCACAACAAGAGAAGGATATGTACAGTAGCAACAACAATAATTTTTCCAATGAACATCGCACAATCAAGTGGGTTTCCGTGTCTTGGGGTACGCCTAGCAAGGAAGTGTCCAAGGTGCTGATGCGTACATCGGACGGATTCGTAGAGGAAGGTTCATATAACAGACGAACGAAGACTTGGGTCCGTTCGGACGGAACAAAGGTGGAAGGTATTACCCATTGGTCACTTTTGCCGGATAGCCTACTCAAGCAGACTACCTAGTGGCTATATATCCTTTAGAACAATTCAACCAGAGGAACATCTATGTCCAAGAAGACTGAAACCACGGCTACGAAGGTAGCGAAGAAACCGGTTGCCAAGAAAGAAACCGAAAAGGGCAACACTATTATCAAGAACCCCAAATACGGCAAGGTCGTGAAGGTTAATACCGATTTCGGCACACGCATCGTCAATGCGATGGCTCTGTACACGAATGCCACCGTCACGGTCCGTGAAAAGAACCGCATCGCCTTGAGCATTCCGCTTACTATCAAGATGGGTAAAGAATCCGAAAAGATGCTCTGGAATGTCAACTTCGGACCGGAAGACTTTGGTGTTTCTCCCAAGGTTGTCGAATCCATTGCAGACCTTGAAATCGGCAAGCAGATGTTTGCTATGCTTTGCGACTACTTGAGTAGTGGTATTGTCAACAAGAAGGGTAAGCCCTTCCGCTCTTCCAAGGCAAACTCCATTACCACCGATTATGGCGACAAGTACACTTGGAATGGTACGGAGGGTATTGTCACGGAAGCCACAGTCAAGCCCAAGAAGTAGCCGTTCGCAGGACAATAAATGCTAACGAATACCTATTGATAGCAAAAACCAAACTCACCCATTTTTTTTAGAGGGTGGGGTAATTCCAAGTTCTAAAGAAACCCTCTTGACAAACCTCTAAAGTTATTGTATATATCATATACATTAGTATAGACAATCAACTATGAACAAGGCATACGAATACAGAATTTATCCCACGGTAGAGCAGGTGTCTATCTTCAACAAGACACTGGGTCTTTGTCGTCTGTATTACAACCTTGTAGTTGAAAATAAGAATAAAGACCACAGTATGCCCATAGAGGGCTACAAGCCCACCTTTACAAAATACCGCCCCGAAGCACTTGAATGGATTAAGGAAGTGGATTCTGTACCGCTTGCCCAGATGTGGCGGGATGTACGTGGGGCATACACTAATTTCTTCAAGTCCCTCAAAGGCGAACGTGCAGGGAAATCAATACAGCCCCCTACCTTCAAGAGCAAGAAGAACAACAAGGCTTCCTTTAGGTTCACTTGTTTGACGGATTCTCGCAAGATTACATCTAGGGGGTTGTATGTCTCTAAAAAGATAGGTTACATTCCCATCCAAGCATCCTCACAGTTCTGCAAGGGTAAGTGGAAGAATATTACCTTCAAGCGGTCCGCAAGTGGAAAGTGGTATGTCAAGATTTGTGTAGAACTTAAAGAAGAACAAAACAAGATACAGAATGGAAAAGCTATAGGCATAGACTGGAACTGCAACTCCGATTCATTCCTCACTTTGAGCAATGGCACGAAAATCAAGTGTCCCAGATTCTTGAAGCGAAAGGAAATGCAGTTGGAGAAGTATCAGCAGATTCAGTCCAGCCGGTTCGTCAAGTGTGCAGACACCCAATCCCACCGATACCAGAAAGCCAAATTGAAAGTTGCAAGGTTACACGAAAAGGTAGCCAACCAACGGAAGGATTGGCTACACAAGGTTAGCCGTAAGTTAGCCAACAAGTACCAGTATGTGTTCGTGGAGGACATCAACCTACAGAAGATGTCCTCGGAACTTGAACACGGGAAGACCGTTGGCGACCAAGGATTCGGGTTGTTAAGACAATTCCTTGCCTATAAGACGAACCTTGTCAAAGTGTCTGCGGAATATACATCAAAACGATGCAACACTTGTGGTGTCATAAATCCTACAGTTGTGTTAGGCGTGAAGCAATGGGTATGCCCCGTATGCAATGCCAAGCACGATAGGGATGTGAACGCCGCACAGAACATTCTGTATCTAGGAGTTAAACGGACAATAGGAAGGGAACCTACCGATGTCCTTAAAAATGCTCGGATTACACCGAGAATGCCCGAAGCCATCACGAACAACAGTCCGTGTAAGTTAGGGGAATCCCATACCGCTTTAGCGTGTGGGTAGTTCAAGCACATACGATAGGTATTTCGCATATCGGAGCAAACCTTATGGAAGTAGCAAAAGAAGATGTTGAAGAACTTTTGAAGACCGTCAAGAAGTATAAGACAATCCGTGAGGGCTGGAGCGATTTTCGGCAGGCTAAAGCCAAAGACCCTACGATAGACCAGCATTCCTACGGATGCGGATTTGAAGCCGGTATCTACTATGCCATTGCGATGCTCTGTGGAACAGAATGGGTGGACACACCCTTAAATACCGAGGAATAAATTATGGAAATCTTGCAACTCTCTGACATTCACTACGGAACGGATTATAAGGGCAAGTTCAACACGAAAGACCAGTTTAACAAGGTTGTTGAACACGCCATCAAGCGAACTCCGTCCGGGTACGATATGGTAATCGTGTCTGGCGACCTCGTGGATGTCAACCCCAACATTACCTTTAAAGAACAAAAAGAAGGTATGGACATCATCCTCAAGCGTGCTTGTCAGCTCTGCAAGGATGGCAAGCACGGGGTCTATGTTGTACCCGGCAACCACGATAACCGAGAAGCCCTTACCAAGTCTGCTACCGAAATTCTTGGATGGTCCAATAACCCCGAATTTATGGATAACGGAGGTTTCAACGAACCCGGATGCTTTATGCAAGTGGTTACTCCGTCCAAGGCATCCCACATTAACATTGTCCTCCTTGATTCCGGTGGAGTAGTTCCGTACAAGGGTATTGCAAGGCTTGCGTCAAAGGTTATGCAAAGGGGTTCTTCATGGAACGATAATGATACCCTTCTGTTTACCCATACCCCATTCGCAACGGAGCGTCTGTACCACCGCTTTATGAAGGAGAATGTGATGCCCACGGATGTTGGCGAACTACTCCGTCCGTATATCCGTCATTACTTCTGCGGTCACTACCACCACCTTGCACACGTGGATTGCGGTTCTTTGGAAATGCACCTCTGCCCCGGAATCCAATGCCAGATTGACCCGTATAGCAAGGACTGTAGCCCTACCGCCATTCCGGGCTATCAAGTGATTTCCTTGAGTTCCCATGCCAATGGCTCTGTGGTGGTGCATCCAGTCATCATGGACAACTACGAGAAACCGAGCGATGAATAACTTCGACCATTGGAAGAGTGCCTTGACGGTGGAAGATTTCCGCCATACCGTTGAGGACGATGACACTGGCGAAATCGTTGAACACGCCAACTTCGTCTGCGAGGAATGCCCCGCTAGGGATGTCTGCCAGATAGACTACTTTACGACCTGTGGCAAGCAATTCCGTAAGTGGGCAACTACCGAGGTAAGCAAATGACAACCCCAGTCCTATTCCTAATTACGGTGCTATCCGTAGTGCTTCTGTTGGCGGTAGGCATCGCCATACTTATAGTGACGAACCATCGTGAAAAGCTACGGATAAAGAACTATTCTTGTGCCGATGCCCAAATCCGTTCCAAGAATGCACAGAAGCAAGAACATCGCAAGATGCGTAAGGAATCGGATAAGATGCTCTACGAGGTGCTTCTGGTCATCGACAAGGAAGCGGCAAACCGCAAAAACGAAGTTATCATAGATACGGACGATATGGAGAAATTTTTCAAGTTCAACCCGGAAACCATGAAGAAGAGGTGGAATGCCATCAAGGAATCCCTCCGCGCTCGTGGATTCTGTATCGTTCCGGACACCCACCACAAGGAAAACCTCATCCACGTTTCGTGGCAGACTAGCAGGACAAACTAATGAAAAACTTGATTCTCGTCATCGGACGTTCGGGGGCTGGCAAGGACACCCTTGTACGATATGCAACCGAAGCATTGAAGGATTCCCACAAGATTGTATCGGTCCCATCTTACACGGATAGACCCATCCGTGACATTGAAACCGATGGGGTGGAACATACCTTCTTGACAAAGGAACAGTTTGATGCATTGCTGAATCGTGAAACCATTTTCGCCTACACGAAGATAGGCGAAACGGGGTATCGCTATTGCTCCACGGTTGAAATGCTTGAACGCCTAGACGGAGATACCATCTTTTACATCATCGACCCCAACGGCTACTACTATTGCTCCAAGTTCAAGGACAAGTTCAATATGAGGGTGGTCTATGTCCGGACCAACGGAAGCATCCGTGAGCAAAGAGCTAACGCTCGAAATGGCAACGATTTCGTCTGGAAGAAGCGAAGTGCCGATGAGGATGAGCAGTTTACCCGTTTTGAAGAGTCAGCCCCTTGGGATGCTTGTGTTGCCAACGATGGCGACTTGGCTTGTTCCGAAAAAGAATTTGTCCGTGCCGTCAGCGGTCTGCTTAAATAAAAGGGATTAATAATGCGAGTAGTCAACAAGAAAGAACTCCTTGAGATGCCCCCATATATTCTGTTCCGCAAGTGCTATCACGGGATGATTCAGTCTTGCGATGGCGAAGCCGAAATCAAGACGGGTCAGGATTTCGGGGCTATCGGATTGCTTCCGGGTTTCAGCCTACACGAAGATGTGGCAGAAACTTGGGATTGGGATGGCAAGGTAGATGTGGAGGAAAATGAAACATTCCTCGTGTTCGAGAAACCCGACATTGAACTTTTGCAGAAGAGGTTGGAACTCGTTATGAAAGAATGCGATTTCGGCAAGGTAGCCCAAATCGGGTGCGAAGCGGAAGAATACCTATGACCGGAAAATTAAAAATTTTAGCTTTACCTATTGACACTGCATAGATAAAGTGTTATATTTGCCATAACGATAGTTGCTTGCATCCGTATGCAAGTCTGGGTATAAGCAGCCCCACTAGGCTACACAAGGGCAACCTTGAACCTTACCAGAGAGGACTGGGATGGTGCTGAAACGGGGCAGACGAGCCAAACATCGCCACGGAGGTTCGAATCCTTCCGAGTGCATAGCAACTATTGTTTTTCTCTTGAAGACAACCACAACTTTCCGAGGAAACGGCTATGCCGGGATTTCATTATCATCATACAGAATCTTGCGATTTTTGTCAGACCTACACTCGGACTTTACCCTTGCTAAAAATGGTAAACGTCTGTGCCAAGGATGGAAAGCACCTAGGGCGTGGCTCTATGGTGATTCGTCAGTACCCCAAAGGCTGTGGCGAAAACAATTCGGAGCATTGGGCTATTGAATGCCCCCAGACATCGGACTATCAGTTCATCCGCTTCTGCCCTATGTGCGGAAGGGAACTCCCACAGGAGTAGCTATGCGAAGAACAGAGCCTTGCAATTACTGCAAGTACAATCCGCTTACACTTGTAGGCAAGAAAATGCTCCATCACGGTGCTAATGTCCAGTACCATAAGCTCCGTGTGTACTTCGAGAACGAAACCCTAGAAACGGAAATCAATTTCTGCCCTATGTGCGGAAGGGAGCTGACTCCCGAAGACAGCATCAAGCGCCCTCCCCCGGAATGGGTCAATAGCCCCAAGATGGAAGCATTTAAGAACGTATTCAACAACAAATTTGGCACGGGTGCCAAGCAACCAAAAGGAGAAACCGAAAATGGCAAAGAAACCGAAACTCAAGAACTTTAAGGATGGTGATAAGGTAGTGATGCACACTTGTTTTGAATCCACCTTTGAACAGAACAAGGACAAGGTGTGGACCTGCCAAGGCGACTCGTTCATCGCCTGTAGTGGTGTGGAAGTTGTATTCCTTGAAGGTTATCGTGGATATTTCTCCACGGAATTTCTCCGCAAGGTGTAGCCAATGAAATGTAGTGGATGTCCGTACCATCACTATGAAGTAGGGATGGAAGATGCAGACGAGTATTGTGCCGTGTTTGGCGATTTTCCCGAAGACGAAAAATCCCGAAAGGACGAGGAAGGGTGCATCTACAACTTGCGGACACTTCACAAGTACAAGCGCCAGAACGATGCATCGTTTGAGCAGTACCTAAAGGATTGTGACAAAGCAGGAGTCGCCCCTTGAGAAAAAGAAGCACTATATTGACCTTGACCTTGAAACGAAAATGGTTTGACCTCATCAAGAGTGGCGTCAAACTTGAAGAGTATAGGGAAATAAAGCCGTTCTGGGAAAAAAGACTACTTGATTACAAGGCGATTAAAGCAGATGTGCAAGCACTAACGTTTAAACGCTACGTGCTTGGCGTTCCGTATGATGTTTGTAAGGATTATCCAAAGGGCTATGATTCACTCGTCTTTACCTTGGGCTACCCGAAGAAGACGGACACGGAGCGTAGGCTTGTGTTCAAGAATCCTCAAATCCGCATCGGCAAGGGAAACCCAGAATGGGGTGCTGAACCCGGAAAAGAATATTTTGTAATAACTTGGGAGCCATGATATGAAGAAAGATGATAACTGGGGTATAACCCTTCTTGCCATTATGATATGTGTCTATTTCCTTTTGAATTTCTTCTTTACGCAACGACAGTTCAACCGGCTTCAAACCGAAATCCGTGAAAGGGTGGATGGTAGGGTGTCTATTGTTGTCCATCAACTTGATGACGTGAAAGACATCCTCACGAAACAGTGTGGTACGAAGGAATAATGACTATGAATAACTTGCAATACTTTGTAAGGAATGCAAAGAATATCAGCAGACTCATAGAATCCGTAATGAACGAAAATTGCAAAACTTGCCCCGCAAAGTCCTTCTGCTATGCGGATGGCAGAAGGAAAGAACCGAAGTATGAAACCTGTAGTGATGCATTTATCGCGTGGTCATTAAAGGAGAAGAAATGTGCGAACATTGCGAACCGCTGAATGAAACCGGAGAATGCACGGACATCATCTACGATGATAGTTGGACGGACCGCTTTCATCTGTGCAAGTTTCCTGATGGCACGTATAGAATCGAGTGCTATGCGGACCATAGTTCGCCCATAAAGTTTTGCCCGATGTGTGGAAGGAAATTGACGAATGTGTGAGTATTGCGAACAACAGAAGGAACTCACTCCAAAAGGTAGCCGATTGAGCATCCGTCTTTGCGATTATCCTGAACCTAGCGGAAAGACTAGCTGGCTACTAGATACAAGCTGTGGTGTAGTTACAGACCCAATCTACTTCTGCCCTATGTGCGGAAGGAACTTGAACGAGGAATAGCCTATGTGCCAGTATTGCGAATTTCAAGGCTCTGCAACAAACAAGGAAGACCGCAAGCGTGCGGATTTCTTGGACGGTTCTCACGAAAAGTTTGAGCTGTTCTTGCACCCCACCATTGATGACGAAAGTGACTATCACTTTTGGATAGTGGACAATAGCATATCGGATAGCATAGATTCACTAGCCGTAAAATTTTGTCCTATGTGCGGTAGAGATTTAACAAAACCGAAGAAGTCTATGATTACATTGAACACAGAAAAATTGTTGAAAACCCTCGAAAGCAAAATGGAACTCTTGGACTACACAAAGCAGTTCTCCAAGTTTCCAAAAGACAAGGAACCGCTTGCCCGTAGCCTTATGCTCCTTGGATTGGGCAAGTGCTGCTATAACTACCTCGGTGGTCTTATGAAGCCAAACTTTCTCCGAATCTTCGGGAATGTTTATTACTGCAAGACACAGAGCGGTTTCGTGAACAGTGCTTACGATATGCTTGGCGATACTAGCTATTCCAAGGGTAGGGTAAAGAAGATGCTCCAAGGCTACCCCGAAAAGTACCCGGCACTCGTATCGTTTACTGACCAGACATTTGAAGCTGGAAGGATTCTCGTTGAATGGCTTCCGTTTGAAAATCTAGGAATATAAATATGGAAATCCGAATGACCATCCCCAAGGAATTTGAGGAACACTTTAAGAACGACCAGTTCAAGGATTCGTTAGGTAGAATCAAGTTCGACCTTGCGGAATACATCAAGCTCAAGGAAACGAATGACGATGTAATCCCCGTGTCCGGCAACTACGAAAAGGAACTTGCTGACGCCCTCCCTCAAATGTTTGAATCCGCTGAAATCGTGTTGTCCGATGAAGAAACCACGAAGTTGCGGAATGAAGTCAAGGATAGACTGAATACGGCATATCCTTGGACGGAGAAGTATGAACTCGCCTACTCCTATGACTATGGCGAAGAATCTATTCTGCTCCTGATAGAAAACCCCGTTGCACAGCGAAAAGCACTCATTGCAGAAAACCTTACGGAACATACCTATAAGGTTGAAAAAGAACCCGGAACGAACCATACCCTCGTGGATGCCACTCCAGAAGCGATGGAGAAGTTAAGGGATTACATTGAAAATATTTAACACTCAACTAAAGGAGAAACCCCTATGCTCATCAAATTTGCGGTAGTCGTCTGGACTCTCGTTGCCATCATCCTCAACCTATGCGGAGTAGGCACGTTCGCATCCTGGGATATTACCGCCCGTCCGTGGCACTGGTCTTGCCTGTGCATCTTCTACTGGTATGTGGCACTCATTTTCATCTTGACCTTCATCAAGGAATACCGCCTTGCCAAAGCCCGTGCAGAATGGGATAATGCCCCGGAATGGGTAAAGCACTTTACGAAACGCCCTTGAAATCCTCGCTAGAGGTGTTGGTGGAGGTTGGCGAGAAGCGATTCTCGCCAACTTTTTGATAAAATTTTATGAAATGCTATTGACAATAGATTGATAAAGTGTTATATTTAGGGCATAGAAACCACAACCGAGGACATCACTATGCGTAAAGACCCCCACAGAATCTATTGTTTCGACAAGGTTACAACGGTCAGCGAATATCTCAAGGAAATGCACCGCGCCACAACCGAAATCAAGACCATTGATTGTATGATGTTTGCGGCTGATAGCGAAACCGAAAAAGCGTGGGTATTCGACTGGCGAACCATCTACAAAAACAAGGATTGTAGCCGTCCGTTCTACTATGCCCCGAAATCGCAATGCAAGGTCCTCATCAACGATTACTACCACTACGAAAACGGAAAGATGGTAACTGACAAGAAGTTCATCTTGATGCCGTTGTGGGTAGCGAATGGCATAGGATATTAATTTTCGCAAGGAACATAATTATGAGCCGAATATTTGAAGATACCAATACAAGCCATATCACTATGGAAGAATGGGATGCCCTCAAGACTATCACGAAGTCCGAAAGGGCTGGGCTTCTTGCCACCCAGTTGCTCAAGGCGATGTCCGAAATGGATGACAAGGCACCGTCCTTTTTCTTAACCATAATTCCGCAAATAGTCAAGATACAGATTGACAAGGCAACGAACAGAGTTCACGATATGCAGGGATGGGTTCAGCTTCTCGGAAGAACGCTGACTATTGAAAAAATCAAGACTGGCAAGGACAAGGGTACTCCCAGATTCCTAACGAAGAAATTTAAGGAGTTCTTGGAAATAAGCGCTTGGGATATGCTCGTGTACATCTACAACTTTACCAATTTCCAGGAATACCACCATAAGCACGAACTCGGTGTGTACACTAATCCCGTGACGGCATCTAAACTCTGCCCTCAAGATGAACTCGCCAAGGCATACATCTTGCGGTTCTGCAAGTTCCTTGATGATATGAAAACCACCAAAATCGAGAAACTTGTTAGTTCTATGATTTTTGAGCAATACCCGAATATGAAGGAGTTTATCAACTGGTGTTACAATAATCGTAGCAAGTGGGATGACATTTCCGCTACCACGAAATTCACGAAGGGTAAAAAGAATGGCTGACGCTAAAAAGAAAGACCGCCATCGCCCCGGCTACTACAAGGAATATGCCAAGCGGACCGGCAGAAAAGACCGCCACCGCAAGGGATATTATCGGGAATACAACTTGAAACATCCCGAACGAATCGCCCACCTCCTTGAGCTTCGGGATTCCCACGGAAAGCCGTGGAAGGTTGCCCATCCCGAATGGTATGACGAGTATGGAAGACTTATCAAGGACTTCGGGGATGAAGAGGGCATCAGCCCCTTTTCTTGCGAGGGTCTTGGGCAATGGTGCGATTAAACTTTATGGAGAGGTACTAATTATGGTAATGACCGCAATCCTTATTATCGTGGCATGGGTCTTTGTACTCATTTCCGAAATCTTCAAGAGCAATGGCTTCTACAAAGCCACGCTTCTTTTTCGTGTATGGGCGATGCTCTATGCATTGTTCATTATGCCGATGAGCCAGTTGTTTCCACAAGAACTTCCGGTGTCCTCCAAGGCATTGCCAATGTTCGCTCTCGTGGGGGCTTATAGCTGGACGATGTTTATGATTGAACTATTTACCCAGCAGAAAATCTACAAGTCCTTCCTCGATGTACCCCGTCAAGTTCTGTATAAGATGGGTAGCCACGGCAAGTGCATCGTGCTGACGGAAAAGCAGGCGAAGAAAGCCCATAAGAACGGAGAAACCGTGTACATCCATGCGGTTGCTCGTGTGGTGTATAAGCCCAAGGACGAAGAGTCACCGACCGTTGGAATGGACAAGGGAATAGGCAAGGATTGGAGTGCCGTTGTAGGAAAGGATGGCAAGCCTATCGTAGCCCCACAACATCCAGTCCTCTCCGAAGACATCCTCAAGAAGCTCAAGGATGTCCAAGCCCAAATTGAAAAGAGAAAGGGGATGCAGAGATGATTGAACAGAATGTAGCGGGTGCTATCATAAAAGTCCGAACAGTTAAAGAAAAAGGCAAGAAGTGTAAGATACGGGATGACGATGACCCCATCAAGTTTGTTGGTAGTCCTACCGAAGCGGATGCTTTTATCAAGGACAGAAAAGAATCTTATTGGTGGGAAAGAGATATTGATTACGAGTGCCAACCATGGACGATGGCACGATTCGCTGAATATGTGCGAAAGCAATTTAAGGACCTTAATGAAAGACTTGATAACCATATATTCTCGGAGAACTAAATGACCGCATCCATCGTACTCGGAATCATTATTGCAATATCCGCATTCGTAACCATAACTCTCTGCACCCGGAACATTCACGGCAAGGCAACATTCGCAGCCCTAATTACGGCTACATTGTCCATAGAGCAGATTATCGTATATATCCCCCCCGGATTCTATATGGGTAATGCTGTTCGGCACGTCCGCTACATTCTTCATATTGCAGACCGTAATCGAGTTTAGGCAATACCTCAAGGAACATCCTAAATCCTATGACCGGTGGAAGGACATCCCGATGGGTGTCAGCTATGTGCAGAACCTAGATGGCACATATAGTACCATTACCAAAGATGAAGCCAAGAAACTGATAACCAACAACAAGAGTGTCCATACCAACATCATCTTCAAGCAGACCACACATAACTTTGCAAGTGAAGCGGATAAGCAAGAATACCTAAAGAAACACAATATGAGCAAGTACCAACGATTGAACGAAACTACGGTCAATGCCATCTGCAATATGTTCCGTAGTTCGGAACACACTCACGGCTATGACCCAGATAGCCCTATAGGACGCATCGCCCAAGTTGCCTATACCAACTGGCATTGCCGTGGTCAAAAGTACCCTGAATGGCATCTGGCTGAATATGAACAGCCCACTAAAACGGACATTACGGAAAAGGGTGAAATCCTAGTCCTTGCAACGGATGGCACATACCACATTTGCGACCCGGACAACAAGATAACTAGGGATGACGGCACCGTTGAATGGTTCAATGGCGATGTGTTCGTTGAACCGTATCTGTGGATGGCAATTCCCATTGCAATCAAGAAATGGAATGTAACGGCATTCCCGAACATTCCGAAAGACCCGAAAACAAATGACCGAAAATTCTTCTAAAAGGAACTATCAATGAAAAAGAAAATTGAAATCGAACTTGACGAGAAGGAACTTACTCTATCGCAGGAACTAGGATTCCGCATCCTCGTGGAATCACTCCCGAATGTTATGATAGACAAGTGTTTCCTGCATCCGAAAAAGATTGTCGTGGACGGCAACACCGCTTGGCAAAGAGAAAAATAGTTTACGAAAAGGTATTGACAATATGTATGATAAGTGCGATGAACAGCAAGTAAGATTGCAACCCATTGGAGATTCTAAATTCTTCTTCAACGTGTGGTACAAAATTACCAACGAAAAGGCATTGACCCCTTGCGGTTATTGCGGTAACGGATGGGATATGGACCGCGACGAGCAACCGGCTACCTACCTCGTAGGGGATTATTCTAGGGAAAAGTTTAACTCCGTCAAGTTCCATTTAGACATCTATCCCTCGCATATCTGGGATGGCAAGTGGAATGTAAAGGTTCTGTGCTTTGCGGACACTAGGGAATGTGGAGCAGAAACTATTGTCCATCTTACTACTGATGACATTGGCAACATCGACAAGCGATTGTTTGAGTATGCGGCAGAAGTTCTTATCCGTTCCGGTGCCATAGTTGACAAGGAACTCGTCAATGCAGAACTTAAACGACGAGCAAACGAAATCGCTAGGATGCAAATATACAACAACCAGTTAGAACAGATACTTGGGAGGGAATAACTTATGGGAGTAGATTTCACGTGGGGTGGTAGTTCAAGCTATCCCCGCTATTACGAAGAAGTTGAAGCGATTGCAACAAAGTGCTTCGGTGCGGTTCTCAATGCGGAGTTCGTTGAAGCTGAAAAGAAAGTCGAAAAGAGCCTTGTCAATCCTACCTATATGTTCGGAACGGTCCACGAACGAGATGACAAGTTCACATTCCCAGAAGGTACACCCGAAGCGATTGTGAAGTTCTGCCAAAAGCCCGTTGATGAATTTTACGACCCTAAACCCCTGTGGGAAATATTCCAACAGCATCCCGAAATTGAAGAAATTTCGGACCAAATTTGGAACGAAGTAAAATGTTGTGCTGAATATGGGGAGTTGTATCACGTATGTTAAAGGTTGGCACTTGTGCGGAGGAATAGATATGTACGGAAACTACTATTGCCTAAACATTGAGAACAGTGGGAAACCGCTGACGAAGGAATTTTGTTCGGATATGCGAAGCCTTGTCCGTGTAGCGAAGGAAGAAAAGATTCGTTGTGCATTCGTACACGATGAAATCTCGTTTACCTTGAAGTTCACGGGTGGCGATGAAGAACCCCTCAACTTTGAATCAAACTGCTACTCTAGTATGGGCATCAGCGATTCCGGTGGTCTTCGTACCCATCCGTGCGACAACAACTTTGATTCCGTTGTAAAGGCGGGGCTGATGGTTTGCCAGAAGCACAACCTCGTTGATTGCTGGTGTACGGATGGCGGTAGCCACGATTCCGAATGGGAACTTGCAAAGAAACTTGCAAGTAAAATTGGGCTTGATTGTAACCTTTATCTGCCGAAGACATCGGTAGGTACTAACGGCTTTATGCACGATAAGGACTAACACTATGTACAAGAGATACCGATTCAAAACAAAGAGCGTGACTGACCCCCGACCGCTCATCGACCTCAAGGGCATCCAGATGCCTTATTGGATTTCGGGGGATATTGTTGACACTAACACTTTTGACATCGTGGCAGTGCGAATCATCTGCTACTTGCCCGAATCGGAAGACTTGAAAAAGTATTGGGATGATGCTTTCGACATTGAAGTTGAAGATTGCGAATCCATTACATACACGGGACGATTCCCGAAACCTGACTGGCTCAAATAGGAGAGAATACCCTATGTTGCGAATAAAGGAATCCTACGATTGCGACAACTGCACCACTTACGATTTGGAGATGGCTAAAATCATCCGAAAGAAGAATGGAAAGCGGAAGCTCGTCTGGGTACATCTCGCTCCGTGTGATTGGCACGGGAGAATCAAGAAAACCGACCCGAAGTTGCGGTTGAACGATTATGACCTCTTCATCCTCGGCAGACAGAAAAAGGGAATCATCCCGAAAAATGAATTTATCAAAAAGGAAGAATCCGATGTCTAATAAAGAACCTACACTGATTGAACAGAAAGCAAGGGAACTTGCCGTTGCCATAAAGGAAGACATTCTTGGAAAGATTAAGCCCGTAAAGTTTCTGTACAGGAGCAACAATAAGTGGCAAGTCTGCACCATCACAAATGGGGATGTCTTGCTAGTTGGCGAAATCCATAAAAATATCTATGCACTTATTCGTAATGGGCTTGAATCCGCATTGAAGAATGGATGCTCCATTACATCCTACAGCTTGCGTTCGGGATGCTGGGGAGTGACAAAGAGTCCTATCAGCAACACGATGATTGAATGTACGAGGGATGACCTTGAGAACTATTTCACGATTATAGCCGAGGAAACTTGCAAGATTGCAAAGGAAGTTGTGATTAACAAGTACAAGGAAACCGCAAGGGAGCTAGGCTTTATGCGGAAACCCTTATGGAATTACGAATAAGGAAATAGCTATGCCTAAAAAACGAAACCCCATCAAGGAAATACTTGACATCGGCTATCCCGTGAATAGCTTGAATGTACAGACCGTAATCAATCTAGCCGAAAGCAAGCTATCCATCCACGATGACTACTACCAGTTCCACGCCAACAAGATAGTCACGGAGCTGATGAAGCCGATGATGAAGCGGATGGCAGATTGCATCGCCATCAAGCTAAAGAGTTTCGAGCAGTGGATGACGGACAATGACCGTACCAACTGTAGTGTATGCGTCAAGGTAGCTATCCCATCGGACTTGGAGGACTGGGTAGCGGAAGTGATGGACGTGAAGACAAACCTCTACACCTATGGCTCGTTCTCCATAGACCACGGGAAAATTATCAAAGATACAACGGACCCCTTGACATCCGAACAGAAGTAATCTATATTGTGCATCGTATAGGAAAACTCAACACTATGATTAAGAACTACGCAAATAATTTCTTCTTTGAAGCCGAAGCAAGTGCCGAAGCCTATTTTGCGTATTCCGTGCGGTGTTGATTTTCCAAGTGCTTTTCAAGGGTTCAATGGAAGACTCCACCGCAACAAAGCGGTGGGGTTTTTCTTTTACCCCTATGTGGCGGTAGCTTCAGCCCGGTAGAGCAGGGGACTGAAAATCCTCGTGTCGGTGGTTCAAATCCACCCCGTCGCACGAACAAATTATGGTTCCATCGTCTAGTGGACTAGGACACTAGGTTTTCAACCTAGAGACTAGGGTTCAAAGCCCTATGGAACTACTATCATTACTAAATTAGTAGATTATACCTATGGATTACTGTAAACTCTATATGAAAATAGTTCTAAAAGCTATTTCGGAAAATTTAGAACGAAAGCACAATAAACAGAACGGTGCATATTATGAACAGCATCATATTATACCCCGCTCGTTAAGTGGCTCTAATAACAAAGATAATTTAGTGTTATTAACAGGTAAAGAACATTTTATATGTCATTGGTTACTTATAAAAATATATCCTAGGGGTTCAACAGAATATAAAAAGATGCTTTATGCTTTTTGGCGAATGCAATCGTGTAATGAACAGCATATAGGTAGATACATAAATGCAAGGGTTTATGAATACTACCGTAAAGAATTTTCAAAATACATCGGTTCTTTTATGCAAAAAGCACAGGCGGGCAAATTAAATTCACAGTATGGGCGTATTTGGTTTACGAACGCATACACAGGTGAAAGTAAATTATATAAGGACGACCCAGGTTATCCGTGGTATAGAGGTCGCTATTTATTTAATGGGCAAACTAATAAGGTTGTGTTTAATACTAAATATAAACATAAACTGAAAAATCCGACTAAACCTAAAAACAAACCACAAGAACCACAAGTTATTTTATTTAAGAAACATAAAGAGTATGCAGAAACATTATGGGATAAGTTTCACCAAGGCAACTTTTCTAAACTTGAAGATTTTAGTAAAACTATTAACATTAGTAAAGTTGCTGTATATAATATGTTTTCTAAATATATTCCCAAGTATAAAGAGGGCTTTCAAAAGAAAAGAACACATTATACCTCCAATGCTAGTCTAGTAGGGGTATATAGATAAATTTAGGATAGGTATGCAAGTGGTTAAAGCAGACGGACTGTAAATCCGTCCCCTCCGGGGTTCGTAGGTTCGAAACCTACCCTATCCACTATGGAGAATTGTGTGAATTGGTAAAACAGCCACGGTGCTAACGTGGTGGGGGCAACCCCGTGGGAGTTCGAACCTCTCATTCTCCGCTACAATTTTGACAGAATTTTGTGAATATCTTGTTGGCATATTATAGTAAATTCTTATATATTTATTATAACTATTTACCGACAAGGAATACACGATGGCTGAAAACTTTTATCAGTTGCTCCGGCAACGCATAGCAGAACACGCCGAGAAGGACTTGGCAAGGTTCGGAATCAACCTAAACCCAGAACCGAAGACCCCCACCAGACAAAGGAAGTGGCTTGACAAGTTCAAGGCGATTCACGGGATGTCATACAGCACTTGGCTATACAAGAAAAAGCACGGACTTATCAACGAGCCAGCACCCGAACTAGCAGAACCCACGGAATCCTCACAGGAAGCCCCGCAGGACATCGTAGCACAGCAAGCCCTTCCGAGTATGCCCCCAGTTCCGATTACACCCTAGATTGCACTCTCTTTCGCCATTGTTCGGCATTCGGTACACCCTTGAAAATCAAGCGAAGCACATATTCCGCTGCTTTCGTGTCTATCTTCTTTTCCATATCTGGAATCTCCTATATGAACTACCCACCGGCTAAAGACCGGTGGGTTTCAGTAACCACCGGTACAACCGGTTGAATTTCCCGCATCACAGCACCACTGCTTTTTAGGTCCAAAGGACGGTCATCCACAGTTGGGTTCTCAGCAAGGCATAGCGGTCGCAAGACCACGGCTTCCCCGGTTCGCGGGGTACCTTCATTATCTAGTATTCTAAGTCCTTCATCAAGTATGTTCGTGGCGGCATTCCAGTCTCTATCAATTAGGTTACCGCAGTCTGGACATATCCACTCCCGTTCACTAAGTTTCAATGTATGGTATCTATGTCCACAGTTGTTACATAGCTGTGAGCTAGGGAAGAACCGGCCTACCTTAACCACCGTGCGGTTATGCCACTGGGCCTTGTACGCTATCATCCTAGATAGAGTACCGAGTGCTTGGTTGGTCAACGCGCCAGCAAGACAGTGGTTCTTCTGCATTCCCTTTATGTTAAGGTTCTCCATACAGATTATATCATAGTCACGGACTAATCTGTGCGATACTTGATGAAGGAAGTTATTCCTTCTGTTACCCAGTTTTTCATGGGCTGTGGCAAGTTGAATACGGACTTTCTCATATCGACTGCCACCTTTCTTCGCCTTTGCCAGTTTTCTCTGCAAATGTCTAAGCTTTCGTTCCGACTTCTTTTCAAAGTGCGGATTCTTAATAGTTTCTCCGTTAGATAGAACAATAGTTGATTTGACACCGAGGTCGATTCCTACGCATTCGCCAGTATGTTCCATCTCTGGTACATCAACATCACAACAGATTGAGCAATAGTAGTTGCCTTTCTTGCTCTTCTTGATTGTGACATTGTAGATTTTAACAATATTTTCGTGTTCAAATGTCTTGCCGAAGCGGCACTTTACGGCACCGACCTTCGGTAGCACGATGGTATTGCCGACAATCAGCTTGTCCAAGTCCTTGTGGCACATAGCATTCCGGTAGCTCTGTTTGTCCTTCTTGGACTTGTATCTTGGATATTTTGATTTGCCATTGAAGAAGTTCTGGTATGCCTGGCTCAGGTCCATATAAGCATTGGCTAGTCCCTGCGAATCGGCTTCCCTCAGCCATTCCCATTCTTCCTTGAATGACTTCAGCTTCGGCTGGAAAGACATCTTGGTTTCTTCGTAAATATACGACTTGATTCTAAGGCACTGGTTATAGACGAAACGACAACAACCGAAGGTCTTCGCAAAGAATACCTTCTGTGCTTTGTTCGGATATAGCTTTATTTCGATGCCTTTCTTGACTATCATACGAAAAATCCTACCGGAACTGGTCCTTCCGGTAGGATACAATGTACCTAAGTACATTTTAAACTCTTCTACGACGGCAAGGACCAGTTGCCTTCGTTTATCAGTTTATATATGTAGCAAAATTTCCGAAAATTGTCAAACTGCTTTCATCTCACCCACTGAAGATGGGTGAGTTTTCTCGCCGCTACATTATAAAAATTCAGCTTCAACCGTTTAGGGTGGTTGAACATACCCATCGTCCATATACCTTATCGCTGATGGACTCCGCATCTGTAAAGCGGAAAAATAAAAAATCCAATATTTTTATGAAATAGTATTGATAGATACTTGATAAAGAGTTATATTTAGGTCAAAAGGCAACCACTTTTTACAACCGAGGATAACTCAATGCAGAAAATGATTACGAACCCGATTCTTTCGGCTCTCAAGAAAACCCCCTATGCATCCACGGACGGAATCGAGCGTGACGATAAGAAGGTCATCGCTCGTTACTTCTTGCCGGGTACCGGATGCACTTGGTATGTCCTTGAAGACGATGGATTCTTCACGGATGAAGACCACAAGGATGCAGACCACATTGACCCGAATATGGTTGTGTTCGGGGCAACAACCCTCGGCGATGGGCTTGAACTCGGTTCTATCTCGCTGAAAGAGGTGTTTGAAGCCCGTGGCGCTTTCGGACTCCACGCTGAACGCGACAATTCCGTGAAGCCCCTTGCTGAAACTCTCGGAACTCTCCGCAATCGTTACAGCGAAGAATGGATTTGACATACTCCCGTATTTCTACGGGATTCTAGCAAGCACTCAATTTCGGGTGCTGTTTGCTAAAGGCAGATGCCCCTACCTTTTGGAGATTTATCGCCGCGTTTAAGTCACGATTATGGTGTGTTCCACAACTAGGGCATACCCACTCTCGGATTTTTATGTCCTTTAACGCGGTATTCTTGTAGCCACAAGAACTACACAACTGCGAGGATGCAAAATACTTGTCTGCATACATAACGGTCTTGCTCGTTTTGTGTGCTACATATTCAAGTATGGATAAGAAAGTCTTGAGTCCAAAATCGTTTATGGATTTCTTGAAATGCTTGTCCATATTAGCCAAATCAAGGTTTTCAAAGACCATCACATCGTAATCACGGCACATTTGCCGAGCCAACTTCCAGTGCATATCGGAACGCTGATTTGCTATCTTTTCGTGTAGCTTCTGTAGCGTCTGTAGTGAACCGCGCTTCCCTTTGGATTTTGAGTATTTACGGCTCAAGTTCCGCAAGGAATTTAGGTTCTTCTGCAAGAGTTTAGGCATACTACAATCTGTGCCATCGGACGAAACAAGGAAGTTCTTTAGACTGAAATCAAAGCCAACGATTTTACCCGATTTTGCCCAATTCTCAATCTGTGCTTCCTGTTCTATCACAACGTATATGTAGTAGCCATTGTTCTTGCGTTTTACTGTTAGAGTCTTTACTTTGCCATTAAACGGACGACTATTCCAATAGGCGAACTCTTTTACACCTATACGGACTTTGTTATTGTCGTGAAACTTATACCCCGCCTGTTTAGTCGTGAACGAACGATACTTGCTAGTCTTTTGGAAATGCGGGGGATTGGTCTTTATTCCATGTTTTAGATTAGAGTAGAATAGCCGATAGGCTCTATCTATCCTATCTGTAATATCTTGAACAGCTTGTGATGGAACATCATTCCACGAGGGGTATTGTTTCTTCAATTTTGTTAAGTGTTTAGATAATGCATATTTATTCAAAGACTTATGGTATAATGCATAATACTTACGATGAAGTGCTAGACAATGGTTGTATATTCTTCCGGCAATTACAAGTATATCATCAAGATACTTCAAGGCATCCCTATTGTACAGTTTGTACTTGTATGTCTTCAATTCAACCATAGATAAGCAAAATGCCCGATATATGCTTATAGTGGTGGTTAGCACATATCGGGCATTCAAAAAACTTCTATGCCTATACCCGAACCACCACGAACAGGTATATATATAATATAGAATTTAGACAAATAAATGTCAAATAAAACTACAATTATTGAAAATACCTATTGACACATAGTAGGTAAAGTGTTATATTTATGGCATAAGGACAACCAACCGAGGATAACAGAATGAAAATCATCAACAAGATACTTCGCAAGACCTCACTCCCGAACAGGTCTGTGCCATCAACGACCTCCCGAAGCCTAGAAGTCTTCGTGAGATGATTAAGATTGTCCGCAATAAGTAAAGAGGTTCTATATGAGCGAATGCCCTATAGCCAAGCAGTTCTTGAGGATGTTGCCCCCTGGAGTGTTGTATGATTTCGTCAAGCGTCCGAAGCCATACATTATCCCTTGTAGGGGTGGCGGATTCTTTATCACATCCGAATTGGAAACCGCAGTCATTGACTTCGCAAGGCGATATGCCAAGCACGAAGTCATAATGCATACAAAACCTATGGAGAAAATCAATGTACAAATACCCAACTTATTCAGCCCCGATGCTGATTCCCAACCCGAATAATCCCCATGAACTCAAGGTCAGCTTTGTGAGCCATCCGAAGTTCCACAAGGAAGTAACCGCTAAACCGGCAAATCTCGTAGGATAGTATGAAGACTTGGTTTGATAAGAAGTTCAGTTCCGAAACTTGGTGGGAAATCCGCTTGAAGAATGTTGCCAAGCTCTTCGGGGTGGAGATTTCTTTTGCCAGTTGTTACCTCGCCCACAGAGCGAAGGAGCAACACTTTAACTGGCGATGCTCGAAGAGCTGGATTCGTCATCTGGATGACATCGTAAAATACGGATTTGACTTTTAACGATTTTGGCAAGAAATCCCACCCATCTTTAGTGGGTGGAATGAATTGTCCACAAATAAATACATAAACTTTTAGAGAAACTACTTGCATTTCATTAAAGATTAGGCTATATTTAAAATATGATGTTGAGAGCATACAAATATCGGATTTACCCGAACAAGACACAGAAAGTGCTATTAGCCAAGCACTTCGGGTGTGCTAGATACATCTATAATTATGGACTTGAACGGAAAATTAAATCTTACTCAGAGACCAAGAAGAGCATATCCCGATTTGCTATCCAGGCTGACTTGCCGAAGTTAAAGAAAGCCGAGGGAACAAAGTGGCTCTCCGAGGTTAATTCGCTATCATTGCAAGCATCCCTGTTAAACTTGGATATGGCATTCACGCGGTTCTTCAAGGAGAAGAAGGGCTTCCCTAAATTTAAGTCCAAGCACGACAATCATCAATCCTTCCAAGTTCCACAGAATACCACGGTTGATTACGATGCTAGACGGGTGTATCTACCAAAGTTCAAGGAAGGAATCAAATGCAAGTTTGATAGGCAATTCAAAGGAAAGATAAAGACAAGTACAGTAAGCAGAACACCTACAGGCAAGTATTTCATTTCAATCCTAGTGGAAACCGAAGATACCATTCCTAACAAAGCACCGATAGACGAGAACAAAGCGGTTGGTGTGGACTTGGGCATCAAGACGTTCGCCACATTGAGTGACGGAACTGAAATACAAAATCCTAAATACTTGAAGCAAGCCTTAAAGAAACTCAAGCGTCTGCAACGCTCCGTTTCTCGTAAAGTCAAGGGTAGCAACCGCCGAAAGAAAGCGGTTAAGTTGCTCACCCGTCAATACGAGAAGGTTACGAACAAGCGCAAGGATTTCCTCCATAAGACATCCAAGTATTTGATAGACCACTACGATACAATATGCCTTGAAACCTTGTCTGCAAGTAATATGGTCAAGAATCATAGGCTTGCTCTGGCATTGTCCGATATAAGCATCGGTACATTCAATGCCTATATGGACTACAAGGCTGAATGGTATGGAAAGAACATCATACGCATAGGGCAGTTTGAGCCGTCTAGCAAGATGTGTTCTTGTGGTTATATCTATAGGGGATTAAAATTATCCGATAGGGTGTGGACTTGCCCTGCTTGTGGTTCTGTGAATCAGCGAGATTTACTTGCCGCACAGAACATCAAGAAGTTCGCTTTTAAGTTAAACAATACGGCTGGAACGGCCGGAATTTACGCCAAGGAGTCTATGAACCCCGTTAGGGGAGCAGCCTTGGAAACATCACTCGCAGATGCTGTGGAAACCCACACGTCTTTAGCGTGTGGGTAGTTCATCTACGATGGATTCTATACCGTTTTGAGTACAATCCTTCTCCGTGTCCTTTTCAAGACGGGCTACAAGAAGTTCGTAGTAGGTAGGGAATATTTCGTCCGTGCCTATGAAGAAACCGACCATTCTGGAAATCCGGTCCTTGACATCCGCATTGAGTCCGAAGAAGAATCCGCTCAATATGTAATCAACCAAATGAACCGCAATATTGAACTCCATCTCAAAAGATGGAAGGGAAAGTTGCTGGCTGAAAAGCTATTCCATGACCTTGCAAGCAAGTGTAGGTTCAAATGAAAGTAAAGATTGATACCCAACTCATCAACAACACGGATTGCCGGATTAAATGCCCCCATCCCTATGTGTTGCAGAAGCTCCGTGAACACGTGGAAGCAAGCCCACTTGCCGAACTCACGAAGTCCAAGCAGAAAGCGTTCTGGTTTACCACGAAGAGTAGGGCTGACTCCATCCAAGTCATCGACGAACTCGTGACCGTTTCCAAGACAGCCGTGGACGAAGCCCCCTACTATCAGCCTTGGTACTGGAGGTACTTTTGGATTTTCTGGGCGATTCTGTGGGGTGTCTGGGATTTTGGACACGAGATATGGTGTATGCATCAAGGCGATTTCCGTGGTATGTGTATGTGGGGCATCGTGGGTGTACTTATCGTACTTATGTCCTTGAAGAATCACTGGGATAACAAAAAGCGAATACAGATGCTCAACGAGCAAATCCGTGAGAACAACTTGAAGAGAACTGAAAATGGAAACGAATCAAAACCATCCGCATAAGTACCTCATTCTCCAGTTCGACGAGGACGATTACTATGTTCCTTGTCCGAATCGTGAATATTGGGAACGGCTCTACAACAGCATCCCGGACACATCGGATTTCCGTGGGATGCACGGAAGCGATACTCCCGAAGGTAGGGAACTAACTAGCAATCTCTCGCAGGAAATCTTCGGGCGGGATTTGTATGCCATTATGGACAACAAGGAATTGCCCCCGTGGAACTACAAGAAGTTCTGCGACCACATCCTTACCATCTTCGGGGATAGCCACATCTCCGTTGGCGATACCATCGCTATGCTCGTTGTGGACAAGACCGTAGTAGGCACAACGAAGAATGCCAAGCTAATTGCCAACCAGTACACCTTGACGAGCAAGTATCTATACCCGATTCCATGGGTGCGAGTCACGGATAACGATGTCAACAAGATGGTCACGGACATCCGCAAATGGATGAACAACCTCCCACGCGAAGTCCATACCGCTTGGAATATTGATAGCTACTACGAACACTTGACTAGGTTATTCGGGGAGGTGCTGATTGCCCGTGACACTACGGAATCTTCCGACCCGCAATTCGGAAAACTTACCCACGATAACATCGTCTTGATGCGAGAGAACTTTCCAGTCATCGTTGCGAACCAGGCCCATATCCGAGTTGCACGAGGTACTTGGACTCCGTGGAATCAGGCAACCAGCTTGGCAATCCAAAGGGCAACAGAATATGTGACCTCCCTCGTGAACGAGATGAAGGGTGTTCCTAACGAACCCGAAAAGCCGAAGCCGTTGGCAAAGGGAGAGTGGAACTTCCTAGACTTCCTCGATTATGTCAAGGCTACAGAAACGAACTGCAAGATTATCATTGACAAGCCTAGGCTGACTGTGTACATCGCACAGAAAGAGCATTCCGCATATAAGATTGTGCTTGGGAACGCCACCCATTTCTGGGACCTCAAATGTATATGGATTCCGTGGACGGAAGTCACCCCGGAAATGGTAACGAAGACTCTTGAATATACTCATAAGCAACTGGAAACCCACAATAAGAACCTAGTAGCGGAGTTGTCTAAAGCGATGGCACCGGAAAAGGTCACAGAACCGCTTACGATGGTATTGGGAAAGAAGAAGGAATGCCCCTTCATTATGGCGACCTACGCGGAAGTGATGGAATGGCTTGCCAAAGGCAATGGCATCGCCCGTGTGCAGATTGCTTCGGATTCTGCCGTGGTATCTACCATCCTTTCTTGCGGAGAAAGCGACCTAGACTTGCCCATAAACTCAAGCAACCTTACGAATACTATGGTTCGTCGGTTCGGTGACAAGGAATGGCACTATCCCACATACGATTACCTCAAGATTGACCCGAGGGGCTGATGTATGGAAAATGAAGAATATCTGTATCTGGCACTCTCTAGGGGCCTATACGATTTTGTCCGTGAATGCGACATCTCGCCTAGCGGTATCATAGAACGGCTAAAGATGGAACCCGTGTACTTTGCAAGGCTACCGAAGATTAGCGAGTTCCGTGCCATCTACGAAGAACACAAGAACCTATCCCGCTATCCCTATGGAAAACGCCTTATAGTCTATGACACGAACAGACGGCTTCGTGGCTATCCAGTAATGGACATCTGTAGAGAGGGAAACCTTGAAGCAACCTTGAACAAGTGCCGTATGGAATGGGAGTGGCTATCCAATGAAAGACCCATCAGCCCGGACTATTCCGTGACACCGGAGTTCATCGAACAATGGGTTCTCGTTCCGTACCTCCCGAAGTTTATAATCAAGCATAGCAAGGGTCAAGCAACATTTGAACCAGTGGACAACTTGAGCGATGCACTCGGACTTCTTGAAGTAAACTTTGAACCGGAAAAGCCCCACGATTACGGCGACTGGGATGGCGGTATCGGACTATTCCACGGAGATGATTAACCATAAGGACACCTAACCTATGAGCGAAAAAGAAAAGATTATTTCACCCGAAGACAATTACTATAGGCTTGAATTGCCTAGAACCGATATTCCCACCCATAAGGAACTCGCCAAGTGGATTGCAGAGGGCAAGGGCGAAATCTTGGACATCAACAATTTTAATCGGGTTCTCCATTCATTTGATTATGTCCTCGGACAAGACAACAAGCCCCTTCAACCACTAGAGCTTACCTATTACCGAATCCGTATGTATGGCGATAACTCTTGGCAGAAACCTAGTGTCAAGTATATGCAGATTCAGCGATGGAACTTCTTGGAGTTCTATGTCTATCTAGCTAGACGATTCGGAAAAAAGACCATTACTTTGAAACCCAGATTCCTTATGACATCCATCTATGTAGGGGGTGAACCCATCGCAAGTCAACTAGGTGCAGAAACAAAGATTGAAGGTGCTGATGGTATAGTTACATCTGCAACTGAATGTGTCTTGTGGGAGAAACTTACGGAAGAACAAGTAATGGCTATAGAAAAAAGTCTTGTAACCATCTTGACTAAACAGGAGAAATAACCAATGCTGAAAATTTTCCAAATCCTTACCGGCAGACTCACGAAGGAATATGCCATCAACCGCCTACTGAAAGTCAGCGGTGTCCGAATCGTTCCATACGAAGGTCACGATGGCTATATGCAGATTTTCCGTGGAAACGAACCCGTAGGGCTGATTAACCACCAGTACCTAGGAATCCAAGTTACGAATGTCAACAAGTTCCTCGCCACGGAGAATATGAAGTTCGAGTTCGGCAAAAGTAGCAAGAAATCGTTCAATGACATCATCAACAATAGGCATATCTATTCCCTCGGCAACCCGATTTGGGCATCCCGAAATATGTAGGAGGTAACATCTTGAAAAGCATCTCTGAACAGAATCTCAAATTGACACTTTCCATCGAAGAAGTTCTTAATCTTCTCTCGCTTTCCTCGGTTCATAATGTGGACGGGACCGTTGCGATGGGCGAAGCCCTTGAGAAAAGATTGAAGGACACCTTGATGATTTTCTACCACTCCAAGCCGAACATCCTCGACTATCCGCAGGAGGAATGGTCCCGCATTCAGGAGATTTTCAAGGATTGTATCGCTATGGAAAAGTCCGGGGCATCCGCTCCCAAGGAAAACTACACGGGTCCGGCACTCTATGCCTAGCTGAATACTATATCCCCATAAGGAGTTAGATATGACCAATGAAATATTCTCTAATGCCATCGAAAAAATCTTGACTTACATCAAACAAGAAAAAAGTCATACCGGCTATAGCTTTGCCGATATTTTGAATCGTGTTGAAGGTATGCTTATGGGTGTTAGTTCTATGATACCGAAGGACTAATTTATGGAAATTCCCGAACTCAAGTTTTACACCCGTGCAGAAATCGTTGATGGCAAGGAAGCCAGCGATTATAACACTTTCTACCCCAAAGCACTCGTGGACATCGCCATCCGTAGCGTGATGGAGAATTGCTCCCGTGCTATCCGTAGATGCTCCGATATGCAGAACGAACTCTGCACCGCCTATGCCAAGAAAGTGCGAATTTACAAGTACAAGCATTGCATAGATAGGGCAACTATTAAACACCAAGCTTCTGTGTTATGGGTACAAGATGCTAGACAATATGAACCCGGCACGGATAACTATAACTACTATAGACAAAAATCCGACAGATATTATAGACATAGTAAAAAGTGGCTAGAAATTGCCAACCAATTCAAAGAAGAGAATGACCACAATGACAAAGAAATGGACACCCCCTAAATTTAAACGTCTCCATTGTGCCTATTGTGAGCAACAAGAACCTATCCCCTCGCAGGATAGAGAGATTGATGCCGTCCTTGATGACGATGGATATTTCCATGTTCTCAACAACTCCGAAGATAGCAATGTATCAGAACAAATCGGGGTGTTTCAGTTTCTATTCTGCCCCGTCTGTGGCAGACAGTTGCCCGAACCAAAGGAGAAGTAGCTATGTGCAAGTATTGCGAACCTAATAAGCACGGAATCTGCACACCGATGGCGGTAAACGATGTGGGCTTCAAAGTTCCTCTCGTGGACTTGTGGCTTGATAACGAGAAGCGGAACAACCGCATCATTATGCTCGTCCACTATGACGAGAGCGAACCGCTTGAACTTGGCATCAATTTCTGCCCGATGTGTGGCAGAAAACTTACGTAGTAGGATATGATACCAAAAAAGTTCAACATAAAAATTCCATTACTTAACGAGGAATCCACCATCTTAAAAAGGTGTGTAACTAAAAGCAGATTACCCTCGTTTCGGGGTGGCCCCAAACACTACATCCTGGACGAGATATACGATGACCCCGTTATAATGGAAATAAAATCACATCCAACCCCTAGAGGAATTATGCAAGGAACTCCCATTGTAGTAATTGATATTGATGGAACAATTACGGATGCATCAGCCCGTGCCGAAAAGTACCTCTCCAAAGAAACGAAAGATTGGGATGGCTTCTACGAAGCCTGCGGAGAGGACAAACCCATTGAACCCATCATTGAACTCGTTCAAGTGTTGTCCGTCCACTATGACATCGTGTTCTGCTCCGGCAGAAGACAGAGTGTGGAACAGAATACGAAGGATTGGTTCAACAAGCACCATATATTCTTGCAAGACGACCCGGAATGGCTGTTCCGCAAGAATGGCGACAAGCGTCACGATACCCTCGTGAAGCCCGAACTATTGAACGAATATCTTGCACAGCATCCGGACAAGAAGGTTGCCTACATCCTCGACGACCGCAACTCTATGGTTGCAAAGTGGCGAGAACTCGGTTATACTTGTCTGCAAGTTGCTGACGGAGATTTCTAATGGACTACGAGAAGATTGAAGAACAGATTCATAGGGCATTGCTAGACAACTTGCAGAACCGAGCCATATTATGTGATAGCTTCACGAATACACGGTCAATCTCTTGGGAGGATGCCTTTTATGCGATTTCACATTCGGACCTATCAAGTGCTGACAACTACCTTATGCAGAAGATGGCTACGGCATTCAATGAATTTGAGCGTGGCACTATCGAAAACAGCAAGAAAGCATTCCTAGAATGCGGTGCTATCATCATCCGTTGCTTGAACTATCTGGACGAACACGACTTTGCGAAAGTACACGAGGACCTACGAAACCCTACCTAGGGGTCTAGGCAAGATGCTCAATAAGCTGGACCCCCTCCATAGCCACGAGCATTCCACAGTATTCGGGCAAGAGGACACGGTACATCGTTGCCTACAGCGGAAGCGGAGAACCCCGTGGAATACTCGTATGGTGTCATAGATGTGCTAGGCGGTTCGGCAATCACAATATGCCATTTCTTGCGGATATGGACACAGCCATCCACCATAGGGGCTACGGAGAATTGCTCTTCCGTCAGTTCCTTGACGATGTAGGCTATAGGTTCTTCCTGCTCTGTATGGATGAGAATGCCGAACGGTTTTGGCGGTACATTGGAACGAAGCACAAGCTGATTATCACATCGCCATTCAAATCGCCTTGGGGTACACCGGCACTATTGATGAAGAGGAACAAGAATGAAGCGTAAACTAGATTGCTACCCGGCACGGGTTGAACATCCATCGGAGAATCTGTTCTTCGTATCGCCTACGGCATTTCAGCCACAAGGAATATCCACGAGTTCTTATATGTATCTCAAGGACGATGTGGACAAACTCATTGCGGAATATGAACAAGACCTACAGTCAAAGCAAGCGGACATCAAGAAATTGCAAAGGGAAAAGAAAACCTTGCAGAATGTCCTTTACGATATGGGCAAGCTCTTGAATCGCTTCAAACGTCTGTTCCAAAAAGCCCTTGCAAACTGGTTCAATGCCGAAGGGAATCTGTGGGATTACAGAAGCGATGGATGCGAATACGAAGGAGAGATATGGTGCAAAGCCCATAGGAACAAGTGGTACAAGCTCCGAGATGATAGCTTGGAACATCTAAAGAATCTAAAGGAAAATGGATAATGGTTGAACGAATTTTGCATAGAATATGCACCGCTCTAGCCGGTTTAGTATTTGGAATCCTTGTAGTGATATGGTTACCTTTTGCACTCATCAAAGCGGGATGCTTGCTATTCTTGCTGATATTGAATTTTAATGAAGAATTTAGTGTTTCCGCATCGTGGGATGAACCCGTAACAGCTTGGATATTGGATAAACTAGGCATCTACATTACCGATGAAGCATTTTGCAACCATTTAGTAAATGTGGGCTGGAAATCCGATAATTAAGGAAAATAACCTATGTGCCAATATTGCGAACCTTATAATGAAATTTGGATTGATGGCGAAAACGGAGATGCCTGCTTGACAAAAGATGCAGAACTTGTAGTCTTTCCTAAAACGGATTTTCCGGTAAATTCCGTCCATCTCAAAATCAAGTTCTGCCCGATGTGCGGACGAAAATATGAAAAAGACGAGGAATAGCCTATGTGCGAATACTGCAATCACGAAACCAACGAGGAAGCCAAGAGGTTTCCCTTGTTTAATTCCAATGCCACGAAAGAGGAAGCATTCATCGACGAAGACAACTTTCTCTCCGTCTATACAAAATCTGGGGAGTGGGTAGGAGTAGCCATCAAGTATTGCCCGATGTGCGGGAAGAAAATACCGAACACGGAAGACAACTTCGACTAGCGATTTATAATCCACTCGCTTTATCGGCATCCCCAGGAACGGATGCCGATTTTTGATACCCATAAAATTTTAATAAAATCTATTGACGTTTAATTGATAAAGTGTTATATTTGACATAGACAACCAATCCACCGAGGTAGCCCTATGCTGACTATGACCGAAAAAGAACACAAGGCTTTTGTCAAAGAAGAAGTGAAAGTCTTCAAGCATAATTTTTGGTATATCCATAAGGAAATCAAGAATGCTCCGAAGGGCATTATCAAGACAGAAGGTGTTCCGTACAAGAGGAAAAACCTTATTGATGCTTGGAATATGATGTGCCGTAGATATACCATCTATAAGCATAATGCCAAGGACGATAAGTATTACAACTTTATTGTAGATTGGTGCGAACACCACGGCTTGACAGTGTGGACACATTCCATCCTGTTTCCTTACCATAAGGAAGCACACACACTCGTTGACCCCCAACCTTGGCTCGGATTATAAGGAGTTCCTATGGCTATCAAGATGCCCAAAGACCCGAACAAGGTCAAGACATTCTGCTACAAGTATCAAAAGCAGTTGAAAGAACTTACGCAGAAATGCGAAAAGGAAAGCCTAAAGTGGGGTATGGAAGAATATTACCTTACCCAGAAGATTAACGATTTTGAATGGCTATGCAAGCAGAACAACATCGACTTTGCACTCGTGAACGAGCGTGATGCAAAACGCCGAAAGGAGTGATTATGAAGATTAGACCCGCAGGTTCTTTCTTTTCCATCGACGAAGCTATGAAGCGAGTCAAGGAAGTGCATTCCATCAAGGAACTCAAGGAATGCCTACTTACCGATTTTGGTGGCGAGTATTACAAGCTGGACACTCTCAAGTGCCGATATTATTGCGAAGACGAACGCATCGGTTGGCATACTTATCTGCTTACAGCCGACCTTGCCGATGGCAGATACGAACAGCAAGCCGTGGTATTTGCGGATAGCCCAATCGAAAACCTCCCGATGGAGTAACCACTTATGGCAGAAATTCAACCAGTAGGATTTGACATCCACCACTATGCTAAAATGGCTGAAACCATTGATTATCAATGGTGGACGAATGCCGGTCCAATCAAGTGTGTAGCCCCAAAACTCTTGGTTACATCCATAGGGCAAGTGGGATGGGAGTTCTATCATATCCATCCGCTCCTTGATACGGCAAAATCCATTGAAGCTAACCCAGACCCCGTTCCGTTCAAGCGGGGCAACAACCGATGGAACAGGGTAATCGTTGTGGACGGGATAACCGTGTATATGGGTGTACTTCTGTTCAACCTCATTTGCGAGAAATACCATCTTGAACCTAGGAAGGAAAAAATCACGGAACAGCAATTCGTGGAAACTTTCAAGAAGTTCTATCCCGAAGTGATGCTGAATCATCTTGATGACGATTATGATGACGTGTGGGTGTCAGCGAAGGGCTACTGGGATGCAAGCCGAATACTCTACAACCGACCCAACCAAGACATCCGTATGTGGCGAAACTACGGCAGATACGATTATCATTTCAAGAGCCTAGCCGAATTTGAAAAGTGGCTTGAGAATGCAAAGTCACACGAACGAGAATTTGAAACCATCCATAAGGACTACCTATGAGAAAGAAAGCTGAACCGCAAACTATTGAAGATGTGAAAAAAGTCATCAAGGCTCGTAGAATAAACTACCACTTTGAACAGATTGAACCTATCCTCAAGTCCATCCACAAAGATGAAATTACCAAAGCCGCCAATGCCTACAGAGCGAAGATGATAGGGCAAATCAATCGTAAGGGTAGCCAATACCATTTTCCTCGTATGGAGGATGACGAGCGTCATTTCGTTGCCTGGGTTGACGAGGATTGTGCATTTATTGCCGGGGTCAAATGGGTGCTTAAACGACTCGCCAAGAAGAAATAATCTACCCGTCTGTTATATTATTCAAAACCACGTCTATAAGGAGATTTCCACCTATGAAGAAAATCAAGCTCTTTTTCAAGAATCTTTTCCGCAAGGGCAAGCCCTGTATGTATTGCGGACTCAAGACGGAATCTATGCACTGTGTCCAAGGCTCTACCTATCGCTACCGCATCTGTGATAAGTGTGCCGAAAGGGAAACCCTCGAAAACGCTCTCCGATAGGTATTGCGATGTGCAAGTATTGTGACAAGCCTAATGGAAACGAATATGTAGTGGAAACGATGTCTGCGGATTCCTTCTCCTATAACAAGACCTACATTGAGTATAGGAGAGTTCCCTTGCAAGGCGAGTTTCTGCCCCAATTCAAGCATTGCCTTGTAGTGGAACATTCGTATATGGCTAATTCCGGTACAACCGTCACACCCATTGATTTTTGCCCCTACTGCGGAAGGAAACTGGAGTAGCTATGGACGAAAAGACCTTTAGTGAAGAATACCTACAGATTCCTATGGTGGTGGGTTGCCCCTCCCTTATGGAAATCGACAAGTTCCCTCCCGGAACAACATTCAAGATGAGCCGTGAGCATTACTATTCCCATAAGGATTGGTGGATGGATAGGTATATCCTGTTCTGCCCCGCACAGGAAACCGCATACAAACTAGACCCAAATGACCCCCATGATAAGCGATTGATTGAATATTACACCAACAAAAAGAGAGAAAGTTTATGGCTATGACAGACAAAGAAAAATACTCGAAGCAATATCTTTCCGATTGCGACTTGATGGGATGTAGTGCCGTTGCAAAGGATGACTTCATCCAAGCCGTGAAGAACATCTTCGGAGTTGAACCCTACATCACGGAAAACTCGAAGTATGCCTATGGCTATCTGTGCCTTAACATTTACAACCCAGAATTGAAGGATAACCGAATCCGTAAGGTGGAATGGTACGAGCATCCAAAAATCAAGAGGAAGCGTTCTGCCGGTCCGTTCGGGCATATCGCTACTAGCGGATTCGTGAATGTGAATATCCGATTCACGGATGTAGCCAAGGTGGAAAAGTGGCTTGAGGTTATGACCAGAGGATTCATTCCTTATTTCGGAGATGACCATGAATGAACTGACGATAGATGACTTTTGCCGAATCTGCACCAAATATAGTCTGCACACGATTCTGGGGGAGGATGGCAAGTATCAGGACCGCTATGCCGGTGCCTATGCCTGTTCCGGTATGCTTGAAAAGGTACGTGACATTTTCTGTATATGGGATGGTATATCGTTTTCAAACAATGGGGTAGCCATCGGCTATTACGATAGCCTTGTGCTGACGAAAAACGGCACATACCGAATCAGCACATCCGATGGCTCCGGACTCCTTGTGCCTATTAGGGATGCTAGGCATCTGCACGAAGTATGCAAACAGTTTGACTACGCATTGTATGCCCTTGAGCAATATCCTAGTTACCGCCCGAAAACAATCACTATCAAGGCTGACCGTTAATTATGAACAACTGCATTTTGACAAACTCCTACGACTAAAGTCGTGGGATTCTGGGAGTTGCCACGGACGGACAACATTTCCCAAAGGTAGATGCCCCTACCTTACATAAGTTACGAGCAGCGTTCCTATCCCTATCGTGTTCTGCACCGCAATAAGGACATATCCAATGCCTTATGGACACATCCTTTAAGTCGTGGTTCTGATAACCACATTCGGAGCATAATTGAGAAGATGGATACCACTTGTCCGCATACATTACCGTTTTACCGGTATTGTGGGCTACATACTCAAGGATGTTCAAGAAAGCATCAAACCCAAAGTCGTACATTGATTTCTTGTACTTATTTGGTAGGTTAGCCAAATCTAGTGTTTCAAACACCATAACATCGTAATTACGGCACATTTGCCGAGCTAATTTCCAATGCATATCGGAACGCTGATTGGCTACCTTCTCGTGTAGCTTCTGTAGTGTACGCAGTGAACCACGCTTACCTTTAGATTTCCTATACTTTTCGGATAGGCCCCTCAAAGAATTAAGGTTCTTCCGTAAGATTTTAGGCATACTACAATCGTCACCGTTAGAGGAAACCAAGAAGTTGTGCAGACTAAAGTCGAAACCAACGATTTTACCCGATTTTGCCCATTCGGTCTGTTCGCATTCTTGCTCTACGACTACATAAATGTAGAATCCGTTACTCTTGCGTTTGACGGTTAGAGTTTTAACCTTACCGTCGAAATCTCTACTATTCCAGTAGGGAAAGTCTTTCTTGCCTATCTTAACCTTGTTAAAGTCGTGAAACTTATACCCACATTGCTTAGTTGTAAATGAACGGTATTTAGCCGTCTTTTGAAAGTGCGGTGGATTCGTCTTTTTGCCGGACTTCAAGTTCGAGAAGAATAGATGATATGCTCTGTCTATTCTATCCGTTATGTCTTGAATAGCTTGCGAAGGAACTTCATTCCACACGGGGTATTGTTTCTTTAACTTCGTGAGGTGCTTCTGCAACTGGTACTTGTTGAGCATCTTGTGGTAGATGCCATAGTACCTACGATGCAGAGCGATGCAGTGGTTGTATATCCGTCCAGCAAGGACAAGAATGTTATCGAGATACTTTAATGCATCCCGATTGTACAGCTTGTACTTGTATGTCTTCAATTCAACCATACAAAAGCAAATGCCCGATGAACGCTTATTGTGCAAGTCAGCATCCATCGGGCATTCTAAAGTCCGTGTTAATCATGTGGTGCGAGGACTTGCACATACTCGCATACATCATCAAGTTCTATTACAATATACATTTATTGGTAATCAAATGCAATACATTAGTAAAAATTCTTAAATAATAATTACAATAATTTAAAAAATTATTATGAGTACCTATTGACATCCCGTAGGTAACGTGTTATATTTGATATTGTGTTATATCCGGTAAGGAGATTGTAATATGCCCACAGTTGAACAATACACGGTCACTTGGAGGGAGTTTCCCGAGGAACAACCCCCAGACTATGCCATCTTCTATGTCCGTAGAAAGTCATCCACAATCTGTGCGATGAAGAAATGCGTCCGTAGAGGACCTAGCATTTTCTTCTACAATGAAGTCCAGGGCGAAAAAGACTACATCTACATCGGGGATGTCAATGCCGAATTGCCGTATGTATGGTGCTATGCCAACGACATCATTACCGGCACGGATGCCCACCTCGCAATGGCTATCCGCTATAAGAGGGCTATGTACCGAGCCATCTTCAACTGGGCTTTCATCAAGCGAGAAATCCTTAAATACTTACGGATGTCGGGTACTGAAAAGTGGGTCAATGTTATGAGCCGTTGTATCTCAAAAGGGGAGCTGAACAAGAAATGGAAATAGTCTGTGCCTTTATCGGAGTATGCTTGGCATCCTTCTTCATAGGATTTGTTTTCGGCAGCTTGAGCCGGGACAAGGAAATCGACCACAAGGACTTGACCATCGCCGAGTATATGGGCGAGAACAGAAGACTACGTGACCATTGCGATGCACTTGAAGAACAACTAGGGCTATTGAAATGATTTGGCTATCTACTCCATTTGAACCCGATTCAGTTAGCAGAGATGCAGGGGGCAGACCCTTCCACCTACTTCTGCTTATGTCCGATGAGCGAATCTACGAAGCGGAATACCTACCGCATACGGAAGAGTTCTACATCTTTTCCCGTCAGGAAACCATCCCCGTGACATCCGAACGGATTGAACATTGGACATACGCTGCCGATATTTGGAGCTTCCACACAAAAACAGTTTAAGGAAATAAAATAATGAAACCCCACTACTGGCTCGTTACCTACAAATGCACCCAGACACAGAATGCGATGAGTTACAACGAGGGCTACTGTGCCGTGAAATCGCTCAACACGGGCAAGCCCCTTCTCGACGAAATCCGTGAATACCTACCTACCATCTGCCCTCCGGACCACCCCAACATTATCATTACCTCCGTGTGCGACCTAGGAGAAACCGACTAGACCTATGAACTTCGAGAGCATCAAGATAATTACGGACTCACCCAGCGGAGTGCCGTTCCGTTGTGACCACTGCTACCACAAGTTCTACACCCCGTTGAAGGACACCACCCCCGAAAAGAGAAGGGAGTATGTCTGCACCCACGGCTACGGAACAAGCTGGCAACACAACCATTACAACGACATAGACCGCCTATGGGCTAATTGCCCCGAATGCGGTCAGCCCTGCTACACCAATAGGGATTCTATGCACGCTAGATGGGATATGTACAAGAAGCGTGACCGCATCCTAGAATGCTATGCGGACCGTGTACGGAACGAGTTCTTGCCCGTACTCAACAAGCTCGCTGAAAAATACTTTACTCCCATCGACTATGTGTCCACGGACAATTTCAAGGGAATCCCAGTACAGGTTCATCGTGACCACTATAGCGAAAGTTTCCGCGTTGAGGTACGGCAGAAAGATTTCGAGTCAACCAGGGCTATACCCATCGTTGCCATAATTATTGAAAACATCGGAACGATTACCATAGGCGACCCGGAAGGAATATGCAACGAGGGCTTACCCTATAGCGACGGATTCTGCCGAAAGGCGAACCTAATCAGTTACGGACATCTCCAACCATCCTTCGTAAGCGCCAGAGAAAAGAACGATGGCTCGGACACACGCTACTACGAGTTCAACAACCTCTGCACGGACTTGAAATACCACTGGGAAGAACTTCTCGCATATAAACCCGAACCCTACTCGCTATGATTACATCCATCATCCTCATCGTCCTCTACATCGCATTCGTAGCCATCAGCATACAGAACTACCGGAAGAATACCCGGCTAGTCCGTCTGTACCAAAAGGAACTCAAGTATATGTCCGACTGGCTTATCAGCAAGCTAGACTCGGAACGCCACCACAAGTACAAGCGATGCATCGCCACGGCAAAGGAGTGCGACGCAATGAAATCCTATTTCAATGAATCGGGATTCCTTGATGCCTATGCCAACGAACGGATGGCTTTCTACGAACGATGGCGAAAGCGATGGTACAAGATTGCCGAGAACTATGCACCCCGTAAATAAGGAAAACCGCCATGCCCCAAACTCTTGAACACATAACCCTACAACAATACAGCATCAAGTGGCACAACTTCAAGGAACGGATGCCACCCAACAATTCCGAAGTCCTCTGCAAGAAACCTACCGAACCCATCGACAAGGCGAAATGGTACACGGTCAGCGGAAACTACATCCAGTCCACCCGAGGACTCCGAAACGGCATCTGCAAGCCCCGCGACCTCATACAAGACTGGCTATGGGCTTCCAAGGAAGACATCACTTTAACCCCGCCTATCCAGACGGAACAGACAACTGGAAAGCTCTTTGAAATATACACGGATGGCAACGCCCTATGGGGTCTAGCCACAGAATCGGGCAACTTCGACATCCTTATGGACACGAAGCACCACCAAGGATGGTACTCCAAGGAAATCACGCTCCTGGATGCCCTCGTCAAGTACGGCAATATGGCTCTCCAGTCACAGAAGACCCTTGAATCCCAAGTTCCGTGGTAATTTGTTATATCCACCAAAGGACTAGCACTATGAACGAACAGACCGAAATTGAAATCAAGAACCAACTCGCCAGGGAGGAATTTAGACTCCGCTCCCTAGCCGAAGCCGAAGAGAAGAGCAAGGCTATAGCCGAGGAAATCAAGGCTATCCTTCGTAAGCACGGGGCATCCCTTGCCGAATGGAACCACAATCTCTATATCGTACCTACCGGATTCCAAGTCTATTCGGTATGGAACTTTCCCAGTGGCGTCAAGTTAGACCCCCTAGACGTAGGGCTGAAATGTCAGCGGTACGATTGCGACTACCGCATCATCAAGCCGTTCCCTAAAGAACTCCTGCCTAGGTAAAATGTTATATTCCGCTTGCACTTACACCGGCAATGTGCTATATTTAGATAGAGAGTTATATTCACTTTCCAACCGCATATACCAAAGAAGGTAACTATGAGCATGGTATCGCACCTCAACGAAGAATATATGAAGACCAAGTGTCCGTGCTGTGGCTTGACGGTAGAAGTCTTTGAATCCAACCTCTGTGGCACTTTCCCGGACGGCAAGGGCAACACCGCCACGGAATATTCCGCACGATGCCCCCGTTGCAACCAATCGTTTTATGTGTCCACCGCATACTAGATAACAAGTTATATCCACCCCAAAGGAACCGCACTATGAGCAAACCGAAAGTAGAGGACGCCACCCACATCCTCAAGGCGTACAAATATTACCTCGCACACCTTACACATTGCTGCTTCGACAAGTGGACAGCCCAATGGATATTGGACAACTGGGAAGCCGACTATGAAGCCGTGGAGAGCCAGAAATGAGCGAATACAGAGTCAACGTACCCGTGACGGTCACAATCCCCGTCCGTTCCCTCGCCACCACCAAAGGCGACGTCTACGCCCTAGCCCTCAAAGCCGTCCACGGCTTCCTCCCGTGGCTAGACACCCAAATCCACAAGGACGGAATATCCGTTGAAGAACTTGCCGACGGCTCACCTCTCGCAAAGGAACTCTTCATCAAGGCTTCCGTACCCGAACTCCCATAGACCCCAGATAAGGAGTTATATCCATCCCCTATGCCCACCTACGAATGGAAATCCCTAGCAGAGCAGACCCCAGACCTCGACCGCACAATCCTCGTCAAGTTCCCGGAATACGCCCACCCCTTCTACGCTTCCTTCTCAAGCGCCACCCTAGGACTCGTCCCCTTCAAGTCCCCGCCCGGAGAGGTATGGTACGTCAGCACCAACGCGAAGCCCTACATCCTATGGACATACTCCCCAGACCCCTATATCCCTCTGGAAGCCGAAGACACCCTTGCACTCCGAATCCGAAAGTTCTCTGCCAACGAAGCCCACGAATACTGCCGTCGCGGTGGAATACTCCGCTAACCCCCACTCCCACAAGGACACGCCAATGAACCCCTTCAATCCACCGCTCAACAACCCCCACTCGTTTTGCCTTGAACTCCGAAACCATAGGACCTACGAAACCGCCTACACCATCCTCTTCTGTACCTCGGACACCCCAACGGAAAAGGACATCGGCCCCATCGCCGACCACCTCGTAACCGCAGCCGAAATCAAAGCCAACTCCCTCAACTGGGACACCTCCGAACTCTCCTACAACATCGTACACCAAAGCCCCTCCCCTTCCTCCATGCCAATTACCATCACTCTCGCCATCTACGAAAAGGTCTGCCAATCCCTCAAGCCAAAGGAACAATCCCAATGTCCATAGAAACCGGCTACACCATCATCGCAAAGGAATCCTCGTCCTCAAAACGACCCTGGGCTACATTCGCCACGGTCGATGTCCACGACACCATCTACGGCAGAGCCTACATACGTGCCAAGCGGTTCGCAATGCTGCTCGACGACCCAATCTACAGGGTCATACGATGGGAACTCGATATGGACCGTCCACACGGAAAGGAATACATAGAAATCGCTTCCTGCTACCTAGGTGGTCGCCCACTCCCGGACACCGAGGAAAAAGTCCTAAAGGCATTCCGTGGCGACTTCGGGCAGCCCGTACAGACCACGGACCCATCGGACATCCCGCTGATGAAACTTCCTTGGGAATAACCCTCTATGACCCCTCAAAATTTCATCATCCCAGATTCCGGACCGTTCCGTTCCCTATACTCGCTCTACCGCTCCAATCGGCGTTTCAAACGGATGGCACGGAGCGGGGGAGTCCTCGTAGTTCTGGACAAGAACAGACCCGTCCTATATGTCCGCGCCCACGGCAACATCCTATGGGCTGACGAATGCACTCTTTACGACCAGCGGCTATGCGGAGTGCTTGGAAAGGAATACCTCCGCTCCTTGACCTGATGACATCCACTATGACACACCTAATCGTCCGAAATTTTGAGCGTCGTGCATGGATTCTGTTTTCGCTATGCTTCCTACTACCGGTTATCGTACTACTAATCGCCTTTATCTCTTCATCAATCTACTGTGTCTACCACCTACTATTGCTATGACTCTATACCTATCCCTCAAGCCCTGCTCCCAGTGCGGAAACCCCCTCGCATATATCTCCAACCTCGACTCCGTGCCACTATGCCACTCCTGCCGTAGCTTCCTATTCCGCATCCACTCGGACTCTAGCATCTGGCTACCCAACTACGCCACCCACAAACCAATCCGCTAGATAGCAAGTTATATCCCACCCAATACCCTAGGAGTACATCCCCTATGACCTCACAAAATTGCCTACACTGCCGTCACTGCTCCATCGTTCCGCTAGGTACGGGCGACGTCATCGTGTGCCATGAAAACCCCGAAGTCACCGACCACCCCTTCTCCATCCCCGTCAAGGACGCCGAATCCCATTCCTGCGAAAACTATGAATCCGTATCTCTCCGAAAGTTCATCCTTACCCGTCCGCAACTGGACACCCTGTACAATGCACTCTCCGCAGCCATAGCGTCCGATAGGCTCTTCGACACCTATGAACTAGGTATAGACACGGAAGATACGAACGCCTATGTTGCCGGGTGCGAGTGGCACTAATCCCTACCGGAACGGATGGCTTGTTACTTGTGGCTGATAACTTGTTATATCCGATATTCTGTTATATGGGTGGGGAGGAACAAAGTCCCCCACCCCCTCGCTCCCCACGCACTCCCGAAAATCTCTACCTACCGATTTCGCACAAGTTAATACATACAGACTAATATAACACTTTATCTGCCATATTCCATACAACCTATTATATAATACTTTATCTAAATATAAGGAAATATCTACTATGCCCACAAACGAAGACGAAGCCCTGGCGAACGTTATGGATTCAAGGGAACACAGCCTTGAATACTACAAGATGATGTACGAGAAGCTGATAGCGGAAAACACGGAACTGCTCCGCAAAATCGGAATCCACTACAGACGAGCGGAGCGGTACCGGCACATCCTCGAACTCACGAAGGACAAGGACTCCCGGATGCTTGCCGCCCGATACAGGAAAGCGATGTACCGTGCCATAAGGAACTGGGCTGAATCCGTTGCCCTCGACTACAACGGTGGAACATTTCCCACGTACCCGTATGCCGATGACAATGTGGCTAGATGGATGTCCGTGGGTTGGCGATGCCAGAAGGAGAGCGAGAGATGCGGTTAGAGGATATTGTGATGGTGTTTACCGATTACACACCGATAGCATTGGGCGTGGTTGACATAGCCCTACTTCTGTGGCTTTCTAGGGATGGCGTGGCTGACTACGCTATGGAGAAAGGAGTATTTGGCTACTACGCCCTTGCGATGGTTCTAGGGTGCGTCTACTTCGTGTGGCTGATGGCTAGTGGCTGTAGGATGATGTGTGGGGGATAGGGATATGGGAAGGTTCAGCGTATTCGCAACGATAGGCTTGCTGACACTCTTCTACCTCTTCGGGATGGAGGTGGAGGGCATAAGCCGTGAACAGATGCTACTTGCGGTCGCGGTGTTCTGCATCCTCTACTGCTTGGACGGGTGCGGGGATTCCGTACACGGATGCCTGTGGCAGATTCTCTACGTCCTAGTGTTCTTGGCTGGGCTGATGTACTTGGTGTGGTTCTGGATAGCCTGGATTCGTGGAGTGTGGGGGTTTTGATATGGCTAGGAAGGGATGCGAATACTGCAAGGGTGGCAAGTACCTCGTGGACGAAGGGTCGTGGCTTGAGCCTAGGGAAGCTAGGATAACGGACCGCGGAGAGATAGCCGTGGAACTCTATGCCGGGGATGGCGACACCACGGGCATCTGCATCCCCATATCCTATTGCCCGAAGTGCGGGGCGAAGCTCCATCCCTCGCTGAAATCCGTGATAAGGAAGCGGATGATTCGCCGACAATAATGTATATTTGATGTGGGCGGTATGTGTATGCTGACCGCCCTATTTTCTCCTTCTTACAAGCCCTCCGTGCGATTGCTCCCTCCCATGCACGGAGGGCTTTCCGTATATGGCGAATATGGCATAGACCAGTATGGCTAGTATGCGGAGGGGCAGAGGGGATTGCACCCATAGAAATACGAGGTGTAGGGGGATTTGCATAGTTTATAGTCAAACCTCGAAAACATACATCTCAAATCGCACGTTAGGCATCTTCGCACCCGTCCGATTGCAGTACCGCTTTAGGAACTGGTAGTCCGTCACTTTTATGGAACGCCCGGAACGCAACCGTGTGCGAATGGCACTATACCTTGCAGCGGAATCCTCCGTAGCCATAGGGTGCTTTTCATAGGTCACGGGAAGGGCATCCCTATCTATGTGCAAGTCCATGGGGCTGATTCCGTTCCGCTTGCAGTACCGCCTGTAGAATCCGTAATCCTTTAGGCATATAGCCCCACCGCCACGGATGGCGTTCTGTATGGCTTCGTACCTCTGTGCGGAGCTGTGGAGGGCTTCCATTGATTCGTGGATGCGGTCGCGGGTCTTGTCCGTGTGTGTAGTCATCCGTATCTCCTTTTCATAGATTATCTACAATCTTTGCAAATATGCCAAAAATATAGTAAATCGTTTGCACAGATTTAAGAAACTCTGCAAATATGGCAAATGGGTGCAAAACCCTATGGGCTTTTTCGGGGTTTTGCGGATTTCCCTATACTCTAGTGGCTTGCCATCCGATAGATAATTTGTTACTATTGCACCATTGACTTGCGACGGCAAGGACCGTAATACCAGACTAGGATAGGCTTGGGCGAGTGTACATAGCCCACGAACTCCCTCAAATCGTCTGCCGCACCCTATGGGGATAGCGGAGCAATCCGTGAACGTAATGCGGGGCATCGGATGCAAACGCCGATGAGCAAAGAAAACCCCACTGACAGAGATGTTGGTGGGGTTTTCCTATTGGTGGAGAGTAGTGTATGGGGCATCCCGTACACTACTCAAATGTAAGCAAAAAGTAACAAAGCTGACCCTTGCCAAACATAAGACAATATCTTATCTTTTACTATGTAAAAGATAAGATATTGTCCACCTGACCACTTGAGCAGGTGGTTTTTTATTTAAAAAGTTCCTTGTGGACTGACTTAAATTTCCGTTCAGCCGGTATCAGCTTCTCCCCGTTCGCCATCTTTTTCTTGATGGCTTCTGCACGGTTTCTATTAGCCTTATCGTACTGGAGTCTATGGGAATCCCTACGGATGCCCGTCAATTCATCCCTAGAATAAGGCAATAGAAATGCAACACCCCCATTCATCTGTAAGAAGTCCTTATCCCCTAAAAGCATCCGTTCAATCGCCCTAATATTATTGGAGGTGTCCTCCCCTATAGAATGGAGCATACGAATTATCCGGTTCTGTTGCTGTATGCGTGTATCTAATGCACCGATGCCCCCGGCAATCAATCGTAAGCAAATTGCTCTACGATGCTCTATGCTAGTATGCATACTCCCTATACGGAGTCCATTAGGCACATCCCTGTTAGTACGAGTGCAAAATTCTATGATAAATCGCTCGTCTGCACGGGGCAGAGTTTCGCCCCTATCTAAACGCCGTATAAGTGACCTATATCGCATAGCCACAGTTACATAGATGGGATTGTCATACGAACCCGGACTATCGCCACAATGTAATTTTGAATGTGCCGTATTCGTTAGAAACATAAGGTCACTAGCGGGTCTTGCATAATATAAGTTTCGGACTATGAGTTCTTTTCTAGGAATGCCATCGTTACCTCCAATCGTATTCCCTAGCCTATGATGGATAACCCATCCGTAATAGCCCTCATTTCGAGCATACTCATAATTCTCAATCTTGGATAACTCCCCAGGAGCAAAATACGGAAGATGGTTGGGGCTATGTTTGATGTACTGCTGTTCATTCAAAAGTGTGTAGTCTTTAAAGTCCATAATACCCTCACTATAGGATTTAATCATACAAAACATAATAAATTTTAATCGGCACTTTGGGGCAATCTATGTAACACTAATGTAAAACCTAATCGGCACTTTGGGGCAATCTATGTAACAAAACCCTATCATATATTTGCAAGAGGGGTGTCACACTAGGGCAAACAAAAAGACGGATGCCACTAGCAACATCCGTCAGCCTGCCGTAGCAAGGCATTCCCACAAAGAAATGTGGGCGAGTAAGCATCCCCTAATTCTTCTTGCCCCAATCCCTCACGCTGAACATACGCTTGCCCACATAAAGCATAAGCCCAACGAACCCTACCGTAATCAATGCTCCCATTACATTACCCTCTGTGCTATGTCCATCATATTGTCCACCGTCCTCAAGTGCTTGGGGAGGAGCTTGAGCAGCTTCGCCACCCGCACCTCCACGCGAATCTTTCGCCCGTCAGCCATCTCCACGGTTCTGTGTAGGTAGGCACTCATTCTTCCCACTCCACGGCCCCGGCAACCTCGATGACCTCGTTAGGGATGTAGGCGAGAACCTTCCCTAGTCCATCCATGTCCGTGGTCAGCATCGCACAGTCCTCGTCTATCTCCACGAAGGCTGCCCTCACTTCCTCAAGGTATCTGTTGCTCCATTGCAGAACCCATCCGCAGCCGGTCCGCTTCTCCAGTTCCGGGAGCATCCGTACCCCATAAAGCCTTACCGATTCGAGGGTCAGCGTGTGTAGCCCCGACCGGACGAACGAAACCGCCAAAAGAGTTTCGGCACTCAAGAATCTTGTCATATAATCCTCTCCGGCACCTTCAATTTCAATAATTCTTCGGCACGCTCATTTGTCATTTTATGGTCTTTCCCATCAGCACAACGGACTACCCTATGAGTCTGCCAATACTTCTCTAAATACTTCTCACGTGAAGCCCTACCACTGTCTGTACGAATCCATCGGGCAGCCCTTTTCCTATTATAATCCTTTAAGTCCTCATATTGGTGTACCCCATATTTACTAGCACAGCCATCATTAGCATGAGTGTTTCTATTATTCTCTGTACGAGTAGCCCACCTCAAGTTCTCCACGCGATTGTCACTGGGATTCCGATTTATATGGTCAATCTCTGGCTTGTTTTCCGGATTCGGGATAAAAGTTTCAGCCACAAGCCGATGAACTTTATATCTCTTGTCTAGTATAGTTACACCCTTATACCCTTGCCCCAATTCGTAACCGTATGTCCAGCAACAATAGGGGCGAGTATGCCGAGCGGGCTTCATAATATGACCATCAGTACACACAAGAATCCCAAGAGTCGGGTGTACTTTCACTCTAGTATCGCTCATGGCGTCCTCCCTATATCAGCCCCGTATGGGGGCATCCCGGCACTCATAAACCTCGTCATCATCTGTGTGTTCCTTTGTGTCAAAAGCCGACACGGGCTGTAGTCCGCACATTAGCTTGTACGGACTTTACTAACTTGTGTGTAACAGGAGTCAGCGGGGCTACTCGGAGGGGGAGCTTCCGTCCTATATAACACATTATCTTCTCGTCATAGTAATATAACAAATAATCAGTCCGATAGTGCCAGTCTACCGCACTTGAAAATAAGCCCCTGCACCCGCCCCTCCGTGTATATGCACATTTGCACACTAGGGATAGGGGTGATAATGCGGTATGGAATCGGTAGGGATGGTATATGGGGCTGATGGGGGCATAGTGTTGCCCGTGTATGGGAGTGACGGGGATATATCGCGTTTGAAGATGGAATCGGTAGTGGGAGTGTATATGCTATGGGTGTAGTATGTGGTAGGATGTAGTGGGAGTATGTATGCCAGTGTGAATGTAATGTATGGGGATATTTGTAGGTGTGCGGTGTTGGTTTGTTTTTTCTGCCCCCTGCTGATTTCGCTCCGTTGTGGTGTTGTACGATGTGTGGTAGTATTTTGTGGGAATCTGCCGGTTGCGATACCGCCTATGCGATAGGTCAGCTTGATAGGGAGTTGCATTGTTGGAGGTACGGACATAAAGAAAGCCCCCACCTCTTACGGACTGGGACTGGCGATGCATAGAGGGAGATGGACGGACTACAGGTTTCCGTTCATTAGGGTAGTGCTGTTCCACCCTTCCACTTTTGCGGTGGCGAACTTGGTGGCTAGACGGATTGCGAGGTCCTTGAGGGGCTGTTCGTATTCCTTGTAGGCGAACTGGGCATCGTCCTTGATGACACCCAGTCTGTCGGGACCGGATAGCCCGTTGACATCTTCAATGGTGGCGTCGGCGGTCATAGCACAGATTTCGGCAAGGGTAGAGAGGATTCCGTTGGAATGGGCGTCCACGAACTTACGGGCATCCGTGGTGGAACACGGATTCGTTGGACTTGGCGAGGGATTCCTTCTTTTTCTGCATGGAGCAATGGAATTTGGTAGCCATGGTTGTAGTTTCTCCTTTAAAGGTAGTTGAGTTAATTAACTCACATAAATATAAGATATTTTTTGGCTGGAATGGAAAAGCCCCACGGGGGTTTTATGTCCGTGGGGCTGATAATGAGAGAAGATGTAATGCGTTATACGGATGCCGGACCGGATGCTACAACACACGGGATAGACACTGGCACCGGCAGACCGCAGAACGGAAAACTATGCATAATATAACAAAATATTCGGAAGGTGGGTAGGGGTGCTGCCACTATTTTATGACAAATGTCACGGAATAGTGATGATTGGGGGTATGGGAAATCCACCGCATCCGATTCGTGACCGCCCCTCTGCACCTGCACCTTTGAGCATCAGTATAGAGGGAAAGGGATTAGCGGTGACAGAGTATTACGGATGCCCGTATAGGGTGTATATAGGGGATGTATGGAGTATAGTTGGAGAGCAGGGATGCACGAGGATGGTATATGTGTGCTATGGGTGTGATAGAGTATGTGTATGGGTGTAATTGTAGGGGTGCGATAGTGGGGAGGTATTTTGTGCGGATATAGACAAACAGCCCCCGGATTTTTAGGTCTGGGGGCTGAAAGGTTTTTGTAAGGTGTAATGTGCTATGTAGGTGGCTTTTTGATTTATGGGGGAGGAACACACGGGCCTCCCTTTGGTCGCCTAGCCACGGAGCATAAGCTATGTGGATAAATATAGTATAAAATCGTGGGGATGGGTATGGTGATTGATATAATTGTATTAATTGATAGAGTGTGTGGTATGGGTGTGGTGGAGTATGGATGTAGTTGTAGGTGTGCGATGTTATAGGGTTGCTTTTCTGCCCCGGCTGATTCCGCTCCGTGGGGTTGTCGGTACGTGGCTTATGCGGGATGCCCGTGGGCTTCTAGTTGATAGGGAGTTGCATTGGCGTAGGTGGGGATATGAAGAAAGCCCCGTCTTTAACGAATGAGTGCATACTTATTTTCCACCGCTCCATTGTAGGACCGATGATATTGTAGTTGATGGTGTACCTTTCGTACCGGCAATACAGAAGATGGCAAGCGTCAGCCATATTCTTGCAACGCTTGTACTTCTGCCATAGGCGGTCTTCATAGGAAAGGGCTAGGGAATCTTTCAGCTTGCATATCTGTTCCTTGAGGGAATTGACATAGGCATCCACCTCATCCTTGGGGTAGTATCGGATGTTGCTATCTCCCATACAACGATTCCTCCTTGACCTTCTCTGCCAGCCCAAGCCAGATGTTCCACCACCGCCACCACCATACACCCTTGGAGGTGTTGCCCTCCAGCTTTTCCTTCCACCAGAGGATATGGCACTTGTCAGCCATATTCTTGCAATGCTTGTATCTGTGATGCCGGTCGTTCTTGAGCAAGTCCATGATGACCTTGCTATCCCTAGAAATCCTCTCGTTGTTCAGCGATTCGTTCAACCGCTTAACGCGGTCCACCTCTTTCTGTAGCCACGAGATTTCCTCGTTGTGCTTCTCTTCAAGTTCCTTGAGGTACTTGTCCACATCGGACTTGAAGTACAGACGGGTAAGGGAAATCTTGCCGTCCTCCGATTTTTCAAGCCTTTCATCGTCATACTCTTCTACTTCGCTGGCTACCCATTCTTTTATATCCATAATCTACCCCAGAATGCCATCGGATAAAACTGACACGTCGCCCTTGCAGTTTGGGCATTCGGTTTGAAGGACATAGCGGTAAACGCCATCGCCCGTATCATAGAATCGGATGTACCGCATCTCTTGAAAGAATCCGCACTTGCAAGCACCACATCGAAATGTGACACCGCTACGCTCCCCGAACACCTTTTCGGGTTCTTTGAGTTCCGTCATTGCCATAGGCTATTTCCTTTTCTTTTCCTTGGGGAGCAACCCCATCTTCATCAGCCTTTTACGGGCTTCGCATCGTTCACACAAAGGATGGTATTCAGTTGCGAAGAATTTTTCTCCGCATTTCATACAATCATACCATCCGTCTTCGCCATTCAGCCAAGCCATAGGTTAGTCCTTCCAATAGAGCAACACAAATAGTTCCTTACCCACCTGCAAGATGCTCTGGATGTCCTTGCGGTCGATTTGGTGTTCATTGACATAGTTGGTCAATGCCACCGTGCCACCAAATAATACGCGTACTAGCATATCAGCCCTTCTTCTTTTTCTTGTTCTTGGCTTCAACAGCCTTGAGTTCTTTCATAATTGCCGGGAAGATGCTTGCCGGGGCAAAGTCCGTCATAAAGCCCCCATCGTGGCACAAGTCACGGAGAGCGGCAAATTGCCACTTGAGCCAAGCATCGTCTTCGCTCTTGACTTCAATGTTGTGGACGGCATTGGCGAGCTTGGAAAGTTCCGTGTAATTCAACTGTATGAGAATCTTCTGTTCGTTGAATCTATCGGAGGTAAGGTCGATTTTCTTGATAATCATACGGTCACTTCTCCTTGCATTCAGCGATTCGGGCGTCACAGCGCTTCGCCAGTTCAAGGCACTTGTCCTTCATATCAAGCCACTTCTTCGGTTCGCCCTGCTCCCACACATCGGAAACGATGGTGTTGGACATAGCCCAGTTCGCACAAGCCTTGTACATAATCTTCATCATCTTCTGTACTTGGATGCGGAGGGCGATGTTCCGCTTCTGCAAGTCATTGACCCAGTTGATATACTCGTCACGCTCCTTGTGGGTGTCCTTGACGAGCAATTCCATCTTGGTTTCCATATCCTTGAGGACGGCTTCCACTTCGGGGATGGAATAGACCAGACCGTTGCCGAACTCTTCGTCAGCCTTGTATTCTTTCAAGTTGTGACTCATCGCTTCTTCTCCTTGGCTTTCTGTTCCTTGAGGAATCTTTTCAGCGCCCGTTCAAATGCGGGGTTGTAGGGAATATATACACCTTTCATAGTAGTTACCTAAAATAATGATGAAGGGTTGTTCTTTAAATATGCCAGAAGGTTATCTACATCTTCCTTGAGGTACACCCGAGCAGATTCGCCCTCTTGGAGCATCATAAAGTATGCCATTTCGCTCTTCAATTCCTTGGGGGCTTTCAGGTCCTTGGGATTGTACTTGTCCATCAGCCCACGGATGACATCGGACATAGCCGTGAAGGTCGTGTAGTCCGTGTTGACCACAACCATCCAATACTCTCCGCAAGTATCGGCATCGCTATCCCCTTCCGCACAGATGGCACCGTAGATGGCGTCAATCTGTTCCGGGGTCATATCGGTAATCTTGAGCAAGAATGTTTGGTCTTGCCTATTTTCTTGAACAATCGTAATCATTAGATACAGTTCCTTAAACTTTGAGGGTCAATATCGTCGAACAAATCTCCCGTGCTAGGAAGTTCGCCCTTGCTATCCGCAATGTATCGGGCAATGAGTTCCTTGAACTTGGCGTTGCCACCATAAATCCACATCGTCCGGTAGTTGAACTGCTCGATGAACTTGTGTTGGCGGTCCGTGTAGAATGCCATATTGTGCAAGCCCATCATCCCGAACTCCTTGCCATCATAGAAAACGTGGACATCGGAGAATACGGGCTTGTCTGCATTGTCGTAGGTAAAGGTGCATCCCTGCGATTTAAGGTAGTCGTGGGCTTCGGAATAAGTCATAGGGCTACTTCTCCTTGCGGAACTTCTTACGGCTCTCTAGGAAGGTAAACGAGGGCATCCAACCCTTATGGATTGCCATATAGTAGGCAGAGGGGCACCCTTCCCTAAAGTCGCCCTTGGTCTTGTACTTGAGGGCTTCTTCCCTGCAAGTTTCTTCTGTCCAAAAGTGCTTCTCGCCCATACCTCTTTTAAGCCCGAAGTGCTTGAGCCACCCCTTTTGATTGGCGGTCACATAGGCAGACGAGGAGTTCGCCCTAAACTCTGCGATGGTGCTATACTTGGAGGCTTCGGCAAGGCAGGCTTCATATGTCCAAAAGTTGCGGGGAACACGCTCCCTGCGGAGCCAAGTGTAGGAACTATACCAACCCTTGTCCGCAGCCTTCATAGCGACAGAGCGGTGCTTGCTCCAAAATTCCTTCACGGTCTTGCAGGTCATCGCAACAAACTTGCAGTGTTCTTCTGTGAGTTTATTCATTGGGGGTTTCTCCTAATAAGAATAGGGCAACTGCTTCACGCAAATCACCGACACATTGTTTCGCTTGCAGTAGATGTCAAGCGTGCGGTAGTCCAACATATCCGAAAAGTCCAACCAATCCACTAGCACCACGCGTGGCAAGTCTGCCATCATCTGCCTTCTGTGATTCAGCAAGCCGATGCACTCCGAGGGGGTAATCCTAACCCCATTGAAAGCGGACAGAACATAATTGGCGGGCAACTGCATATCTAGCGGGAAATGCTTGGCTACCCTGCGATGCAGGTTAATGTAATTCCATTCAGCCGACACAAGCATACAGGGAATCTGCTTGCCCGCCAACTTCACAGACAGGTCTATGAGGGCATCTATCCCATATTGATTGCGGTAGACGGTCTGTTCCGAAACATCCAAGCCCATAGAATCCTCTAGGGGCATTCCCAACATAATGAACTTGAACGGAATCATACCGATGCTCCCCCTTCCTGTTCCTTGCGGATAACAGCGATGTATCGCTCCACTATGGACTTGAACTCGCCTTCGCCCATATTGGAAATCGCCTTGTATTCAAAATGCTCCATAAGCACCTTGGGCTTGAGCAAGAACAGGGACACAGATTCAATGCCGAGCAACCCGAACTTCGTTCCGTTGTAACTCGCACTTGCGTACACCCCGCCTGCGGTAGTGTGCTTGTAGATGTCCACGGTGCATCCGAGGCTTTCAAACACATCGCCAACCTGCATCTTGGCTTGATGTGTTCTGTTGGCGAACATATCGTTGGCAAGGTATTGCAACTTGTCCATAGTGAGCGAAGTGTAGCCCACACCCTTGCAGGCTTCCTGCAAGATGATTCCCACCGTATGCTTTTCAAGTTCACCGAACTCAAGGCAGGGGTGCCCATCGTATTCCTCTAAAACTTCCTGCGGGGAGAGTCGGTTGAACTCTAGGTAGTCTTGGAAGGTGCGGACATTCAAGTGTCCGATATTGTTGAAATTTTCACGAACAAACCTGTCCAAGATAGCCGTCTTGTTTTCAGCGACAAAATCCGTTTCTTCCTTTGTCTCGCATTGGATAGTGAAACTACCGCTATAGTTTTCAAGGTCGGGGATAATCTTAATCATCGTTATCTATTCTCCAAAAATTCGGTTCATCCATTCTTCCTTGGATTCACCTACTCGCTGCTCAATAGTTCCATGGTAGCTATGCCCATCGCCATCAATCATAGAAGTGACCAACCGGCAATTCTGTTCAGCCCATTCTTTGTGGGCAACATCCAACAAGGTCACTTGCATATCGAGAGTTGCTGGGTCATCCGCACAGAAGTAGGTAGCACCGGTACGGCTCTTGATATAAATGACATCTTCAATGGTAGTGATTGTGCTTTTAAGTAATTGAATCTTGTCATCAAGTGTAAGGGTCTTCTCGGTTTCCTTGACAACATCCCAACCGCTATGCCATACACCGCCCCATCGCTGCCCACGAGAGGTTACTTTCTTCCATCCAAGCATCGGGTATTCCACACGGGGCTTGAACACGGGCTTCTGCTTTTCGTAGTAATCTCTCAAGCTACCCATCTCGTGCAATCTACGGACACACGGATGGTGGCAATCCCAGCGATTCCTATAGGTATGGATGCAACCTCGCTCCTTGCATTCGTCGAAGGTGTGCTTCGGTACGAGGTCATAGGCTTCCTGCTCAAGTTCCTTTATCTGGGCATTGAGTTCGTTGATTCGGGCATTGATAGCCTTGAGCTTTCCGTAAGTTTCTGCGGAGATTACTTCCATCTCCGGCTGATTAGTCTTTGCCATAGTGCTACCCTACCTTCACGAGTCTAGGACCGATGCGAGTGTCCCAGCCATCGGAGATTCGCCACGGAATACCAAGGACTTCCGCGACCTTGTTTACCGTTTCTGCGTCGGAACGCCAGCACAGCCCGAAGCCATGCGGGTCAATCATACGCAAGTGATTGGCGCACATTTCAGCCAACTGACGGATTTCAGCACCCTTGAGTTCACGATTCTTGTGATTGGACATAAATACTATCCTCGGTGGTGGTTGTCTTTGACATAAATATAACACTTTATCGTGTAAGTGTCACTAGGAATTATTAAAAATTTATAATAAAAATCTCGGGCCACTTGACCGGACGGAGATAGTGATATGAGTGAACTACCCACATGCTAAAGATGTAGTGGTTTCCCCACCCATCCGCATATAGGCTTCCTGCTTCACAGAACCGCTACTTTTTAGGTACGTTTCCGCACGGTCATCCATAGTTGGGTTCTCCACAGGCTTGTATTCGGGCAGTTCCGGCCCTATATCTAAAATTCGTAAACCTTCATCAAGTATGTTCTTTGCGGCATTGACATCCCTATCGTGGACTGTATGACAAGATGGGCATACCCACTCACGGATGTCAAGCCCCATACTTGCCATAATATGCCCACAACAAGAGCATCGTTTGCTACTTGGACTCCATCTATCTATCACGACAAGTTTTCGTCCGTACCACTCACACTTGTATGTCAACATAGACCGTAGCATAGAGAACGAGCAATCGCTTATAGACTTGGCTAGAGTATGGTTATTGAGCATACCCTTCACGTTCAAGTCCTCTATACAGATTATATCGTTCTCACGAACAATCTTTGTTGTCAGCTTATGAAGGTAGTCTTTCTTTCTGTTGCCTAGTTTTTCATAGGCGGTAGCAAGCCTAATCCGTGCTTTTTCACGATTCCTACTACCTTTCTGCTTGTGGGAATGGATTCGCCGCAAGTGCGTAATCCTTTTCTCGCAAGACTTTATAAATCTCTTGTTCTCAAACTTTGTACCATCGGATGTAACGATTAAATCCTTGATTCCAAGGTCTAGACCAATGCAGTTACCCGTATGCTCATATTCGGGCAACTCCACATCGCAACATACGGACACAAAATACTTATTCGTGTTTGTACGCTTGATTGTAAGATACCGGATTTTCTTAATCTTTGTTAAGTCCAATTCCTTGTAATGAACAAACTTGACAAGCCCAGCCTTGGGTATGAATATCCAACCATCCCTAAATAGTTTATTAGGGGTGGTTGGCATAGATGTATTATGATAGTTGCCGGAATGAGATTTCTTCTTGAACTTGGGGTGTCCAACCTTCCCGCCTGTTTTCAATGAGCGAAACCAGTTCTTGTATGCGGTGGCTACCTCTATCTTGGCATAGTTAAGGCATCTGCTATCCACCTCATTCATCCAGGGGTAGAACTCCTTGAGGGAACTCCAATTAGGATTAAAGTTCTTCACACCATAATCATTGTAGAGAACCATCTTGGTATTCAGCATAGCATTATAGGCAACTCGTTCCGCACCAATGCACTTGTTGAAGAACACCTTCTGTGCCTTGGTTGGGTAAAGCCTTAACTCTATACCTTTTGTGACTACCATAAACAAAAAAATCCTATTAGTGGGTCTGGCACTAATAGGAAGAATCGGCATTGCTACCGAAAAACTTGTTCTATTATTGAAACCAGACCTTTTCAATAATTTCTACTCTAGAAATATACATAAATACTTATGAAAAAGCAAGTGCTATCTATTGTTCCTAGCCACGTCCACTAAAGATGCGTGGGCTTGTGGCCACCTATTTGTCAATATAAATTATTTTTCAGCAGATGGCTTCTCGCTGTACTTAATTTCCAGTTCCCTCTCCGCAGCCTTGTACTCTTCGGATGCCATCAGCTTCTCCGCATAGTTCCGTACTAGGTCCTCGTGGGAAATCACTCTACCGGTTTCGACGGAGCGTAATCCTAAAGGTGGAAGCATCCCGATATGCTGTTCGGAATATTCCTTCAACCTAGATTCTAGCCACTTATCCAATTCCTCGGACATCCTACGGGCGGTGTAGTCCTCGATGTACTTTATGTTCGCAATATAGAGGGTATAGTAATCGCCATTGGGATTAGGGCGGTCACAGAGCATCATCCCCTTCTGGCAGACCTCCCCCGTGGTCAAAGTCACGGATTCAGCATTGTTCTTGACCACGAACTCGTTCACTTTTTCTTGGAGCTTGCTCAAATAAGGCGACTGCAAGAACTTGTATTGTACACGGAGTATATGCGTAGGCTTGTCCGCAACCTTCGCCAGCTTGGAGCGGTTCTTTCTGTAGAGGGATTCGTCAGCCATGGGATTCCTCTATCCATCCAAACCGCTTGGCATTCCATTCGTTCAATGTTTCCGTAGCCCTCCGTTTCTCTTCCTCAAGGGTTGCGGTCAGCATATTGCACACGTCCTTCGGGGGCTTGCAGATGGTACAAGTTTCTAGCTGCTTGCCGTGGACATAGACGGGGCGGTTGAACTCCACGGATTGCTTCCGTTCCTTGGGCTTATCCCTGTAGTCCTCCCAGTATTCCGAATCGTCTATGCGGATGATGCAATCCAGAGTGTAGCCATTCGGGATGGTCATATAACCCATACCGTCGAACATTTCAGCCGGGGCAACCTTGCTGACAAGCAGATATAGAGTGCTATATATCTTCGCATCCACGCAAGGCTCTACCCGTTTCAGCTTGATGAATGTGGGGCCGTTCTTCTCAAGATGTTCCTTGAGTTCTTCATAGGTCATAGGAATGTCCTCCTAGATGAATGTGATTCCGAGAGCCTTGAGAATGTCCTGTTCGGAAACAACCTCCATATACCGGCACCGGACTTCAAAGTAGTAGTGTGCATTGAACAACTGGGCTTCGCCATTCTCCCACTTGTTCAGCCTTTCTGCGGTAGGCTCTTTCTCGTTGTGGTCAACCAAGAAATCCACATCGAGAAGGAATCTGCCATCCTCCACTTCGGACACGTGCCAGTTGTGGAGTTCGGCAAGATTAGGCTTTCCCAAGTACAGAGCAAGTTCACGGAGCATCCGCTTGAGGGTGGTGTACTCCCCGCTGAACTCTACAGAGTGACCACGAACGGATTCTCCGTTGTGGTCCGAGGGAAAGGCTTCTGCCAAGTGGAGAAGCCCCGGCTGTAATAGGTATGTAATCTGTTGCATAATTACCCCATAGTAAAACCTACAACGCCCTCCCAGTCTTTCGGACGAGTGCTAGGAACATACCGGACTTTCTCACGGTCCCATTCAAAGAACCACACGCGATGCTCAAGGCAATCGGGATAGATGCCGTTGGGAACTTCCTCAACCAAGGCATAGGGATAGTAGGCGGCATTCCCGACACTATCCGCAATTACCCCGCTGTTGGTCACAAGGCTATCAATAGCAGTGTCCTTGTCCTCCTGCCATCCGATGTTTCGGGAGTCGATGGAATTATCATCCCAGAACCGATAGGCTTGAATCACATAGATGACCTTGCTCATTTCTTGAACTCCCTATTCAATCCCCAGATGTGGATAAGTGCGTGAACTCCGCAATTAACCTTGCCCCCGTGCCGTTCACCCTTGGCGTCGAAAGTATATACTTCATCAATGTCATCGTAGGGAACTTGCACGAAAGGGAACACCACATAGCCAACCTTCTCCTTGACATTCCTTGCATCCAATGCCGGGTCCATCTTGTCTTCGGGAGTGGTGCTGACCATCCGGGAATAGAACCCGATAGGAACTCCGTTCACTTCCGTTCCGTCCTTGCGAACAATGCAAATCAAGGGCATATCAAGCCCTACTCTTTTATTAGACCCCATTTGTTATCTCCCTTATTGATGGTTGCGGTAACTCCGTACATATTGTCCAAAAACTCCTGCACGGTACACGAAAGTTCCAAATCCGTATAGAACAGGTGTTCAATATCGTTGTTGATGAAGTGGAAGAACCTCTCCATTGAAATCGTCTTTCCCTTCCGTGCCTTGTATTCGGCATCAAGGAACGATGTCACACTCTTGATGGCATCACGGATTTGCTGTTCGTCAAGAAGCCAAGTACGGATGGTGCGAATGTAATCAACACGGAACGGCAACGCCTTGGCATAGGTCGATTCGCTGACCTCCACCGCAACGAACTCGTCCGGGTTATCGTCCGTGGAATCCTTCGACTTGATGTAGGTGGCGATTGCGATGGGCTTGTTGGATAGCGGATGATTGACACTGAACACGCTATGGAGCGGAGTGTCCTCCGTATGGATGAGTCCGCAATCCGTGCAGATACGGTTGAAGTCATCCATCGTGAATCGGTTACTTGTAGTAGAGTTCTTCGATTTCATCATAGACCTCCTGCTTCGTATGGCTTGCAATCCATCCATTCGTGTTGTCCACGAGGTCACGGACTAGGCAAGAATCTTCGTAGATGCCCTCGTCGAGTTCGAGAGTTCCGTCTTTGCAATTCAAGGTAATCATTCTTTCAATCCAAAATAGTTAGCGAGTTTCTGCCAGCGGTCCTCCCACTTTACCCAGAGGGCAACCTTGGAATCCGCATAGGCAACAAGACTATCAGTGGTAGCCACAGCCCTAGCGGTAACGAGCCACTTTTCCTTGTTGCGGTAGCATTCCTTGACGAGCTGGCAACACCGCTTGTAGTTGCTATGGAACAGACGATTTTCGTAAGCCCAGCATTTCTTCAAGGTATCATCGTACTGCTTCAAGTACATCTTGCGGTCGGTATCAAAACACAAGCGGTGGGCATCCAATTCACAGATAGCGGCATCCACTAGAGTCTTCGGGTAGTAGTTGTCATCGGGGTCAAGGATACCTTCGCCCTCAACGCGACCCAAGTCGATGTCACACCCAGTCACGGACTTCAAGTCTTCAAACTTGTAATGGAAAGAATCAACACTCATAGGTGTTCCTCGGTTGTGGTTTAACTTGCCGTTAAATATAACACTCTATCTGCCTATTGTCAATAGTCTTTTATAAATTTCCGCATAATCCCGAAGATGCCGGGCATAGACCCCGAATTTGCAGAAATTCTGCAAATATGGAAGTTTAATCCGGCAAACCGCCCGATTTAGGCATGGGCAACTCCGTGTTGCTTGCGAAAGCGGTCATAGGCATTCTGCAACATATCCACCAATGTTTCCTTTTCCTCGTCCGTCAGCATCATAAACCAGTCCGTGGGAGAAAGGTACTTCAATGCCTGTGAGTGCTTGCACTTCACATTCTTGCAGAGCTGACACTGGACTAGCCTTACCGTCTTTCCGTTGCATTCGGGGCATTCCCTAGTAAAGTCCATAGTTCCTATCTATCCTCCAATTCATCCTTTTCAGTCTTGAGCAGTTGCTTCATCTTGTATTGTTCAAGGGCGTGGTGGTAATCCCTCTTGTCAAGGATATACCCGTAGGACCTCTTGCCGGTCTTCGCCCAATACAGGAATCCCCACCAGAAATGTTTAGCCATAGCTACCCCCTACTTTGCATTCCCGAAGAGGATGCAATACCAATGCTTCTCCGTTTCCGTAAAAGGTCTGCCATACTTTGAAAGGAACGGGTCGCCACCATCCATAGGAACCGGCTTGCCCATTGACTGCAATGTAAGCACCCTCTTCTCCATTTCGCTAAAAGACATCTCCATACTACCTCACACTCAATCCGATTGAAGGTTCGCCCGTCAGTTCACTCCAAGTGGATGCACGGGCATAAGCATCCATAGCTTGCTTTTTCAAGTCTGCGGTAATCTGTGTAACTACATCCTTCGGGGGCTTGCACAACTGAATATCATTCAAAAACTGCAAGATGTCCGCAGTTCCCTTTCCGCACAAAAGTTCATTGAACCGAACCTGACCGATGATTCGGGAGGATTCGCCAGAGGGGTCCGTGATTTCCGTGACATCAAATATTACATTGCAACAGGCTGCATAGGCATCATAGTAACCCCCATCCCTACAAGCGTAGGTCTGGTGGATAGAATGAACCAGACCATATACATCGTGAACGATATGGGCATTCGGGTCGATGGTAACGGAACTCATCCTCACAAAGACCGGCTTATTCGCCACTGCTTTCTGCAATTCTTCAAGAGTCATCGGCTTCTCCTAATATTTGTTGAGTTCTTCTATTTCAGCCAAGTCCTCATCGGAATAGCCGAACAAGTCCGGGTTGTGGGCATCTTCATAAAACTCTGCCCAAGCCTTTCGGGTTACATCGAGCAATCCGTTATCAAGGAAAGTTCCAAACCCGAACCACCACTTCCATTCAACCGTTCGTGCAAAATACAAAACCTTTTCTTTAGGATGTTCCTTATACCGGCATCCCACGATGTAGTCCGTAGTTTCGGAATAGAGCCAGTCACATTCCTTGACTTCCTCTCGCCAGGTCTTGAAGAGTTCCGCATACTTCGGGTTCTTGGAAAATTCCTTGAAGGGAATGACTTCAACGCATTCCATTAGGCAATGCCTTGATAGGCGAATCTTGCCATCGTCGAACAGATGATAGACCTTGCCCACTTCGGGAATGTCCTTTGCACCCATACCTTCGGTTTCCTTCTTGATTCCTGCTTCCATATCGCTCATAATGATTTTTCCGTTTTCAATAATGCCCGATTTCATTATCTACTTCCTCACAAGAACATTAGTTCTTTCATAAATATTGTACAGAGCATTCCTAACCCTACTTGTAAACACCTCTTGAATCATAGCCGATTCGTCGATAGACATTTCCACGGAGGGGCTATATATACAACGATTCGTTTTCAGCACAAGGGTTTTGCCCTTCACGGACAACAGATAACCCATACCATTATTGAAGGACATACAAGACCCGTTACGGATTTCGGATTCTAGGAGCTTCGCCATTTCACGAGAACCAACATCCTTCACGAACTGGTAATTGTATCGGTTGTTTTCAGCATTCTTCCTCAATCGCTTGATTTCCATAAAATGTCCCCTTATTTATTCCTTACATTCTAGTTAGTCTTCTCCTTGCATCCTTCCATCATAGACTTGACCATCCCCATGACCTCTTCTCCCGTAAAGGCAAAGTTGAACGTGCCGGTCATAAGACCGCACAGGATGTTCTGCTTGGTTTCCTCGTCCACTTCCTTCAAGTGCTTCTTGATTTCGCCACGAGGGTCAGCCATACCTATGATGCGGTCAATAGTGGCACGGGCATACTCTGCAATCTGCAACAGTTCGCCATCCCATTTCAGCCGGTCCTCAAGGGAGCGGCTGATTTCGTGGGTGTGCTGGGTGCGGAGTTTCTTGAGTTCGGCTTCATAAGCCACCTTGAGTTCCAGAAGTTCCGCATCGTGGGCATATTCAAGTTCCTTGATACGGTCCTGCACATCCGATGCCTTGCACCAGTGGTAACAACCAAAACAGGATTCAACGAACGGCTTTTCAGCAATTTCCTTGAAAGACATTATGCAGCCCCCTTCTTGATTTCGTTGGCATAGGCGATGCCATCGGCAATCCACATTTCCTTCGACCCTTCATCGAGAGTCTGTCTGTAGGTGCAACGCATTGCCAAGAGGTCGCCATTCTCACGGAAGAGCTGGAAATAATACATCCCCTTGTACTTGAGCATCCTTACGGAGTGCTTGGCGAGTTCCTTATTGATGAGCTTGAGCATTGAACTATCCTCGGTAAAGTGTGAGTGGTTGTCTTCTGTACTCCAAATATAACACTTTACCTAGAGGATGTCAATAGTATTTCGTAAAATTTTAAGATTTTTTATCTATTCCACGTTCACGGAGGTAGTTTGATGCGGTCTGCACGAGTTCGCAAATCTGCAAGTAGCACCAGTCGTCCGCTATACAGCCGCTAACCGTATGCCACAGGTCTTCGTGTTCAATCCCCCATCCCTTCTTGTCATTCAAGTCTATCACGACATCGCCCCAAGATTCCACGGAATCCCTATCGGCACAGAGTTCGTCGATGTCTTCCGCTGTCACTCCATACTCCGAATAATCTTCAAGCAGGGTCTTCTTCAAGCGGTCTTCATCCACACCCCTATCCCAATAGGTACGGGGAGCGGCATTCAATTTCTCTGCCCAGTAGTCCGGGTTGATATGGTTGCCACAGAAAAATCGGTAAGGATTACAGATATTGCCCTTGAAGACCCAGCATCCGTAATCGCCCACGACCGTAACATCCTTATCCGTGAAGCGGATATGGATTGGGTAGCCACCCCGATTGTGGAATGTAACTTCCGTACACAAGCTATCGGGTTTACATTCCAAAGTTGACTTGATGTCGAAATCGCTCATTTGTCAATATCCTTCAATGCTGAAAGTGAGTCTAAAATGAATATGGAAGCCTTGGCGTCATCACCATCCTTGCTAGGATAGTCCTTGGCGAGCTTGCGAATGGCTTCAAGGTTCTTAATCATCGCTTCTGTTCCACGGGCATCGCAAGTGCGGATGTCCATATTCTCGAGCAGCTTGCGGATGTTTGACCGTTCCTCACGGGTCAACACCACGCCCTCAAAGCTGATGTGGGTCATCGTCTTCATCATATCCAAGATGCCATAGGAATCAAGATGTTCCGTATCTACAGCTATGGCTACACCTCATCGGATAAATACAAAGTACACGGCAACCGCCACCCAGAACACAAAGGCGGCAAGGATGCACCACAGCATATCCTTGACTTCCGGACAAAGGAGCGGTTTCTTTAGCATACCTGTGGTCACTTGATGTGCCGAAGAGTCAACTACCCACGCCCTAAAAGGTGTGAGCTTGTAATGCTATCTGTGTTTCCACGATAGGCTTACAGTACGATTGGGTGGTTGACTTGCACCCTGCCCTCCAGGTTCTCAAAGCCCCGTCATAAGGAATAGAGAACGAGAAGGGATGTTTGCTCTTCCGAGCGATGTTGATTGCCGCATTCCAATCCGAATCTAGTATGATGCCATTGGCACAATAGAACCTACGGTTCTTACGAATACCATCTTTCTTTCCGGTTGTGCAATCAGTTTGGCTTGTCATAAATGGAGAAACCGTTTCTACTCGCTTTCCGTGGAGTAGTGCCTTGTATGACAATATCTGTTTAAACTTGTAGAAAGGTATCTGCGAAATCCTACGGTTATGAGATTTCGTCTTTAAACCTTCTTTGGATTTAGATGTGCATTTCTTGATGTTACTCAAGTCTTCAATGACTATGATACTTGCAGAAGTGCTGTGGATAATTGCATTGGCAATGTGGTTACATATATTAGTGGACTGGTTCTGTTCTTTCCTAGACAGCTTGTATTGATGTCGGTTAGCAGACTTTGTACTCTTCTTCTGCAAGCATCGCTTTAAGTAACGAATCTTTCTGCGTCTAGCGTTATATTCCTTATCGTTGAGCATCAGCCCATCGGATGTGATTGCGAACCTACGCTCACCCATATCCACACCAATACAGGTATCGTTCTGTAGAGGGATTTCCGGTACCTTGAATGGAATGGACATATAGAACCTGCCATCTCGTAAGAAGATAGTGGGGTCGCCCGGAACATATTTCTGGAACATCTCTTGTAAGCGGGGGTATGTCTTGAATGTGATGTGGCTACGGATTCTCTTGGTGTTCGTAGTCAGCCAAATACCCTCTGCCGTCAAGTGCTTGTATAAATATCTGTTCAGTTTATGATTTAGATGAGTCTTTTCGGGAATCCTAGCATTTTCGTGTTTGTTGGACTTGATGCTACGGATAGCACCCATCACATCCCTATAGAGTGCTATTACGGCGTTGGATGTGAGTTTAGAATATGAACTACGGATGTGGGAATACACCGCATTATGGACGCTCTTGATGTCCAACGGAATGCTATTATCATAAATAATCTTGGCACATTCATTATAAGCATCACGGGCCTGCTCTAACAACTCCATAAAGTGAGAACGGCATTCGTTATTAGGGAATACCATTTCAGCATTGTAGGTTATGTAGAGTTCCGTATGTTTCATATACACCTATGGGTAAATATATAATAATTGCCTAGCATTGTCAAGGGCTAATTTCACCAATTCCCATGTTACCTTAAAAGGTGGCATCTACCTTGTATATTTTTTGTGTAAACTCTAGTATCAGTGCAAGTTCTCCCAGATTCTTTCCATTTCCTCTTTCTGTCTTCTCCGTTCTCTCCAGAACTTTCCGTAAAGCCATTCGTTCTTCGCAACAACGAACACGATGACGATAATCAGGACAACTACCCCGAACACACCCCAGAAGACGGGAACCCCCCACTTGTGGATGAGTGCTTCAACAGCCTTGTCCAACGGAACTCCGTCAAGGAACTTGCCGTTGTTGATGGAATGGTTATCCACATTAGCATACATAGTGCCGGTGTAGGTCAAGTACCTTCCATAGTACACATACCTCTGCTTGTTGGAGAACAGACCCTTCCGTGGCAAGTCGATGGTGGTCACATACCTAGGCTTCGGGAGTTCGGGAAATTCCGAATAGTAGAATGTCCTTCCTAGGAAGGTCACACGGCTGACGGAAAAATCCCTAGAGGACATCTCATCCCAAGTCCAGTATGTCTTGGTATGGCAACTCCTGTTCTTTCCCTCGCCCGTACACACCGTCTTCGTATGCTGGCGATATTCCTCAAGGACTCTGTGGAGCATCATATAGCTGCCCACTCCGTCATCCGTGACAAACCCAACCGCTTCCACGGTGCCGTATGCCAAGGTGTGACCGGCATTCGTCTTGAAAGCATAGTTGAATTGGGTGCTATCCGAAATCTGCACCGCTTCGTAATACTTGACATTCTCATCGTCCTCGCAACTGCGGATAGAACCGGCAATGCAGATTCCTGCGATGAGGGCAAGCAAGACGAACAGAGCGGACACGAACATCTCCCTCTTCGTCACTTCGACATCCGAACCGTTATGGTATGAGTAAGGGTAGGGCATAGAATCTTAATCCTTCAACAAGCCGGTAGGTGCATCCACGGGGGCGTTCTTAAACTCAAGGTAGCCATAATCCTTCTCTTCGTAACCGAGCCACGAGAGGAAGAGTCTGGTGGGGAAACTCTTAACATATCGCTTATAGTCACGGACCGTAGTGTTGTAGTATTTGCGGTGGCTTGCAATGCGGTTTTCCGTCATCGCCAACTCCGTCATATAGCGGTCATAGTTCTCGACCGAGCGGAGTTGCGGGTATCGTTCGGCAACCGCCTTGACATACATAGAAGCCTGGACATCGCCATTGTCGCTGATGTTTCGTGCCTTGGACATCTGCACGATTACTTCGGCTTCGTGCTTGTCATAGGATTTCACGGCTTCTGCCAAGTTGACAAGAAGACCGGCTCTGCGGTTGTATTCCGCGTTCAAGTCGCTCTGGGAGCTTTCTACGAGCTGTTCCTTGGCGATTGCGGAGTTCTGGGAACTCTGCACCCCGAACACGCCTACGATGGCGATAGCACCACAGAGAATGACGATGGCGATGAAGATAAATAACGGATTTTTCATTTGGTTGTTTTCCTTTGGTTGTGAGTGAATTTTAATGCTGAAAGAGTTCCAGAAGTCGAAGCAAACTACCTATCCCACAGATAATGATAGTTCCCACAAAAACTATGTGTTGACCCTTGATACGATGTCTTTTCATCTTATTCTCAAGTACCCCTTCTTGTCAGTATTGAAAGACTTCAAGAGTTCAAGGATTTCCCGATTCTGGGCTTGAAGAGAATCCAGCTTAACATTTAGAGTGTGGATGGAATCCTTCATCCACTTTACCTTTCGGTTAAGCATCTGCACATCTTCCTTAACCACCTCAATAGACCTCTTGTTTTCCGTAGCGGTGCGGTTGGCGGCACGGGCGTTGTCCTTGGCTTCGGATGCTTCCATATACGAGAACATACCGGCATTGGACATAACAGAAGCGGTCAACACCGCCAGAATAATTTTCTTCATTGGAATTAGTTTCCTCTAGGTTGATTGTTAATCTGCAATCTTTGAGTCTATGAAGTTTGCAAGTTCCTTGAGCTTGTCCGATTCTCCGTTCACGGCATAGGTGCGAATCATCATCGTCAACCTCTTCATAAACGGATTGTACTTGGAGGAAGGGAAGTTTAGTTGGTCAAGCGGAATCTTGGAGAGTTCGGCTTCCTTCTTCAATCGGGTTTCCTCTGCCCTAGCATTCGCAAGCAATGCCTGCAACTGTTCCACGTGCTTGTGGGCATCATCGGCATTCTTGTACTTCGGGGATTCTGTAGTTCCCATAGAGCAGTTACCACAAGTCTTCGGGAATCCCTTCTTGGCTTGGCTGTAGTGGAGTTCCTTTCCGCAAGAGCAACGGCTAGGGAACGGAACACCGTAGAGCAGAGCGAATGCTTCGTCGATTCGGCTTCCGTGGGTCTTGAACACGTGGGCTTCAAAGTCACGCTTGCTGTACGGAATCTTGCACAGAGGGCAAGTGTAGGTAGTGCTATGGTACTTCATCCCCGGAGCAAGGGTAGTGGTCACATACTGGGGGAGCGGTTTGGTAATATATTCAATCTTCATAGGTCTAGTCCTTGTTCGGGTTGTAGGGGCGGTTGAGTCCACCAGCGGTAGTAACTCTCAAGGCAATCATATCCTTGCCATACTTTTCTTGGAGCTTCGGGAGATGGTCTTCAAGCCACTGGCGATACTGCAAGCGGAACTCCCCGGCAAACTGACAAAACACGTGAGTTCTCTTGAACTGGCTAGACTTCAAGCGGACGCACCAATAGGTTCTAATCTCTTCAATCTTTTCCATAGCATATACCCCTAGATGTTGTAGAGTTCGTGGTCCTTGCGGTCGATGATGTTGATGCTGATTCCACGACCCGGCAAGATAATGTCAACAAGACCCTTGAGGCCCATCTTGTACACGATAATCTTTGCGGGTTCGCCATTGATGTCGAAGCAAGCGGAAGCCTGTTCGGGGCGATGCACCCAGTTGAACTTATGGATGTTGATGCCGGTGGAGAACTCTATGAGTTCGATAGCATCCTGCGGAGTAACAACATTGATTTTCATTGGGATAATCCTCGGTGTAAGTGGTTGTGGTTATCAATTACAACCTAAATATAACACTTTATCTAATGTCTGTCAATAGGATTTCGTAAAATAATTCAATTTTTTTTTAGACTATGTAATCCACGGGTTCAGCCGTGTTCACGATTCCCTTTCTTCTGTAGGCATAGTGAGCCTTGACGAGTACCGTCTTCCCGTGCATCCTCGCATAGTGGGCGCGGACGAACCAGCTAGGAACGCTGAAATTCTTGCACTCACGGACATTTTTCAAGCCACCCTCGTACTTCGTCCACACCTCGTCCGTGATGTGGATGTAGCGGTAAGCCTGCGAGTGCTTCAAGGGCTTCTTGCCCGATGCAACCACGAGCCTATCCGTAGCGTGCCTAGACCATTCCGGTTCCATACAAGGTTCGCAAGTATGGAGGGTTTCTGCAATCCACAGATTCGCAAGGAATGATTCCACGTCGAAAAGGCTTCCGGTCGTGGGGTTGTCATACTTCTCATCGTATTCAAGGGCTGCCCCAATCATCTCCGTGCTACGCATCGTTCGGTGGACGGGGATGTTGAAGTATTCGTTCTCGCCAACCTTCGGGTCACGGCGATGGGTCACATAGCACATCTCCGGCGACGAAAGCACGTAGATGTATTCCGTATGCCCGTTGATGGGGAGTTCAAGAAGTTCCTCGAAGAAACCGCTAGAGATTCCGGGATGCACCTCTTCCTGCTCACTCGCTTCCGCTGAATCGGAAAGATACTTGCGATATTCAATCCTCAAATCGTCCGATGGAACACCCAGCGAGAGAAGGAACTGGGTGGCACGCTCCGATAGCTTGCGGATTCTGCAACGGGGGCTTGGATAGACATAGGCATCACACAGATAGGAGTTGATGGGGCATCCGAGGACATCGCCCAATTCCACCGGCACATAGCCGGGGGCATCCTTGAACTTCTCATAGTAGTGGATGGTCAGCGGAAGAATCTTGAGCCTACGAAACTTGTAGAGCTTCGCCTTGTCCTTGAGGGTGTCCATCACGATAGGGTTGAGATGCTTGCCCATCACGGACTCCGCTCTCTTGAGTGTAAGGTAGTTGCAGTTGAACACGATGGGGTTTACCGCTTCCTCTACCTTCTTTACCTTCTTCTGCTTTGCCATTCGGCTATCCTCGGATTGTGTGGTTGGTTGTCTATGTACTCTAAATATAACAAAATATCTGCCATCGTCAACAGATATTCTTAAAATAATTGATATTTTTATTGGGGGCTTATTTGCCGGTCAGCTTCTTGAAGTCGGCACGGACTTCGGGCAGGACCTTCTCCACTCTATTCAAAAGCATCTCGTGCAGCCTTGCGATTTCACGGAGCATATCGTACTCCATTCGGGATATAGTAACCGTATCGTTATGCGGATGCTCCTTGCCGGGTACCAACGGATAGTGCTTCTGTTTAGTCATCGTCATCATCTCCTTTGCCCATCAGCCAAGCGGTAAGGACGGAACAGATTACCCATCCAACCATCAGCGATATTTCAACTGGGAGTTCAAACAGGCGGTCACACAAACAGAAAGGGGCTACGAATCCACACCCGATGACCACGGCACATAAAAACAAGTCCCTCAAGAACTGCATCAGCCGCATACCTTCGTGGTGGGAATCTTGCCTGTGAACACCCACTTGCTGGCATTCTTAATGGAGAACACTTGCACTTCGGGGTCCGTGGACACGAACACACCACTTGCCACGAAAAGCACCATCAGGGCAAGCAACTGGTTCGGGAAGCTATTGAGCGGTCCGTGCATACAGAAATCGTCAGCCGTTACCTTGGGCATCGTTTCGCTTGCCGTTCCCAAGTAGCGAACGGAGTTGTCTAGGGCGATGAGAAGGGCTGACTGGGTTGGAAAGGCTTCCTGTAACATCGGGGCGAACTCCTTCGCCTGTTCCGTGATGAACGCTTCGTAGTTGAGCTTTGCGGATTCGGGAGTGACCTTGGGGGCATTCTTATGAGCCATATTGTATTTACCTCGATTGATTTAAAAATTTGGAAGCACCCCCACCAAGGATAAGGATTGCAAAAATTCCGGGAGTGCTTCCAAGTTGCATATAATCCAGACCTAGTAGATGGTGCGGATGCCCTTGGAATTATAGGGGAGCATCGTACACACGATGGGGGGCATCCGCACCAAATATAGAAATTGTGAATAAAGTGTGCAGATTGTGGATTGCTACTTTCCGTAGGATTCCTTGACGTTCTTGAGAAGGGCTTCAAACTCTTCGGATGTCCAATCGCACTTGGCACAGAAAGTTTCGCCCTTGTACCAAGCCACGCAGCTATCCTTCCAGAAGTGTGCTATCCTCGGTCCGTAGTGCCACAAGTCCACATCCACAATAGGGATGCTCTTGGACACACAGCGGATGTAGCAATCCGGGAACACGGTCCGGCAAAGGTTCTTGAATACTTCAACATTCATAGGGCTAGTTACCCGTAGCGGTGTTGTAGTCTTCAAGGGTTGCCGGTGGCAAGCTCTTGCGGAAATACTTGTAGCCAGATGCCGAGTATTGCTTGTTCTCCGGCAACGAATCATCCCAAGTACCCACGGAGACCGTGTAACGCAACTTCGTGCCGTCCGGGAACACCTTGGGGGCAATTTCCATTGCACGGGAGTATGCCTTTTCGTAATCCGTATCTACAACACGGATGGTGGTATCGTGCCACAATCCCCCGTTAGGGTCAAGGAGATTGTCGATTTCAAAACTATAGATGGATGTCTTTCCGTTCATTATGTACCTCTAATTTAAATTCCGTTATAGTCGAACATCTTGTTCCAACGAGGGCTGGGTTCAAACACGGCATCGTGCTGCTTCTTCGTGAGGTTGTCTATCCTACTCCAATAGACAATCGGGCAATAGTGAGCCTTGCCCCACTTTTCCTTCAAGTCAATGCTCTTGGAAAGCCATTCAATCTTGTCATTCAGTAGGGTCTTGACATCAAGGTATCTGCCGTTCTTTCGGTTTCTCCAAGCAATAAGGACTTCGCCCAAGTCGGTAAGGACAAGGATTTCGGTCTTTGGCGGGATTTCTTTTACATTTCTGTTCCACCGCATACTATACCTCCGAACGCTTCAAATCTCTTGCGAGGATGCGGACGACATAATTCTTCGCCCTATAAAGGCGGTCAAACGAATCAAGATGCTTGCTCTTAAAAGTGCCATCGGGATTCTTGGTAGCCCAAGGTTCCTCAACATCCCAAGTGTCAAACTGATAATCGTGCTTAATCCACAAAGTCCTGCCATTGTAAGTGGCGGTGTAGTGGTTAGATTCCTTCCGTATCTTGAGTTCTTCGCCCATCGGCATATCCCCGGTTGTGGTTATCTGTTACCAAATATAACACTTTACCTAGATTCTGTCAATAGGGTTTCGTAAAATAATTAAGAAAAATTTAGGCTATGCCTTTACAATCGTGTAGGTAAGGATTTCGTCGTGGGTATGGAAGCACTCGGCAACTATATCTCCCCTTGATTCAGCCACCTTGCGGAATCGCTTGACGCCATCACGGAAGCCCCGTACTTCGCCATTTAGGACGTTTAGGGCTTCCTGCTTGGAACGGCATTCCGTTACCACTGGTGTAGCCATAGACATCGGGGTTGCCCCCTTTATGCCGATTACAGACTTAATTAACAGATACTTCATAGACCACACTCAAATGCAATAGTAGGCTGCCACAACATTGTCGTTGACATCCCATTGCTCTTCTGCCGCCACGATAACCTTCTTGTCATAGGTCAGCGGACTCAATACCGTGCCACCCACCGGCAATTCGGCAGCCCAAGTGAATATCTGCATATCGCTAAACATCTTGGAAATCTCATTGCAGTTGTTCATCAAGTTTTCCATCGTGGACTGGTCGATGTTCGTAAACTGACCATAAGGAAGGACAACTTGGGTATCATCAGGAAACACTCCGCTGACTAGGCTCTCCCATCCGATGTAACCGGCAATGGGCGCTCGTCCGTACATCCTACGAAACGGAACTTGAACCTGTGTGGGCTTCTGCTTGTAGAGTTCCGAATAGTACGCAACCTTGCCAGACTCAAAGTCCACGAATGCTGACTTTGGCGACATATTGGAAAGCACCACAGCCAACTGACCCTTGTTCAAGAAAAGGTTCAATAGAGTAATGGGAATCTTCGGTCCATTCTCTATACCAAGCCCCTTGAGGATTTCGGATGCTTCCATAGACTCAACGGACAACGGATTAGGTTCAAGCCACTTCTCTTGGTCAGCCTTGATAGCGGAAACCTTAACTTGCACCTTCTCTCCGGGGTGCATATACACCTCGCTTCCAACGGTCTTGTATTCCGTCTTCACACTGTCCACCGTCAAGGTAAACTTCGGAGAGTCCGAGTAGTTGTCCATCGGCACTTGCAGTTCGGCAAAGGTGTAACCGGACAAAGCCTTGCGGATTACCGCACCTTCAATCTTTCCAAGAGAACATTCAAGCATTAGATTTTAAAGTCCTTCAATTCGTTCAGTTCGGTAGCAAGCCAAGTGCGGTCCACTTGAGCCATCGTAGCACGATTGGGCATACGATGGGGAGTGTCGATGCCGTTGAAAATCATATCCCATTTCATATAGCCATCACGGATGAACAGCTCGTCCGGGCGGTATCTCGTCTTGAGATTCGCCTGCACCACATTACCCATAACGGACTGCGGATTGACACTACTGTTATTCGCCAAGAATCGTTCAATGGTTTTCTGTTCGAGCATAAGACCCTCTCCTATTATTTTACGGAGCTAGTAGTAGATAATGCCCCATACATATTCTTGATGTTGATGTTCACGTGCATCTGTGTAGGATAGACCGCCCCGTTGGAGGTTTCGTCCACCACGTAGCCCTTTTCCGTGAAGGTGGCTTCCGTGAGGACTCCGCTGACGCTTTGAGCCATTACTTGCCCCTCTATGAGCAGTTCCACCGGATGACCGGCACAAGCCCACTTGCCCACAATGCCCGAATTGAAGTTCGCACCCATCGCTTCAATGCCCGCCCCGATATTTGCACCGATGCCAGTAAGACCACCGGCAATAGGAATACCGGCATTCCGTCCAGCCATAGAGGATTCCGAACGAGCCTTGCCCTCCGCATACATCTGTGAATCGTTACTGATATAGCCCACGAGCATCTTGCCTTGGTCCATAGTGTGTTGCATTGCGGATGTCATCATAGCCATCCCAGCCGCATCCACAGGGTCATCGTTGTACAGAGCATCCGAGCCGTGCTTCGTGGGTCTATAGGACGATAGGCTCATACCCAAGGTTTCGTTTCGTGATACAACCTGCTCCCATCCCTGCGATACGAGTTCGTTACGAATTTGGCGCTTGTAGGTCACATAGTCACGATAGTCTATAAAGTACATCTCCCCGTCAAGACTGATGGACACGTCAAGACTATCCCCAGACCATTGCACACCCGGAAGGGGCTTGGACAACTTATCAGCGGGGTCGTTGCCGGTTGCTTGAGAACCTAGGCTCTGTATCAAAGTAAGGAACTTCTCAACAGCCCCCGTTCCGTCCTTGGAACTATAGTTCGGGAAATTGTGCTTGTCCAACGACACATAACCATCGGAATACACATAGATACACCCATAGCGATAACAATTCTGTCTAGCAAGCCTACGAAATTCTTTAGATTCAATACCATCCATAGCAATACCTCACTACACCGCCCACGGAGCAAGAGCGGGGTTAGCCACCATAATCGGGGTTGTTCCGGGGTTATGGGATGCGGCAATGACGGATTCACGGAGCGCTTGGTTCTGCTCCTTCTGTTGCTGCCAATCCGCGGCTTGATACGGAGTAGGTGCGGGTGCTTGTGCAACCCTAGCCTGCTCCTTGATTGCATTCTCTTCGGACGGGGGCGTAAGAGCCATCTCCCTTCTAGTGACCGTAGCCGTGCCTACAACCGCACCCCTACGAGCGGAGGTAGTGTCGATAACCACACCGCCTTGAGCGGATTCCTTCTTCGCCTTTTGGAGCTTTGATTGCCGTTCGGCTTCCTTCTCCCTTTCTTGAGAGAGCGCCTGCTGAACTTCGGGATTCTTGTCAGTCCAATGCGGACCAATTAACTTTGCATGGTCGAATAAGTTTATCAAGCCATTGATGCCACCTAGAATCTGCGCCCCCGTTTCAATGATGGAGGACACAATCAAAGGCATAATGAGCTTTGACATATCCATAATAGCCCCAGCCAAATCGCTCACGATAGGAACGAGTCTGTCAAACGCCATAATGGAATTTGCCACCAATGCCCACGGACCGAGGAACTTTACCGCTGAACTTGCGATAGTACCCAGCTTGCTCACGATTCCACCAAGAGCCTTTGTAATACCACCGAAGTTTACGGCACCGGACTTGCTACCGAACATACCCGTGGATGCTGGGGATTGCACGGGAGCCAACGGAGCAGACCGCTTCGTAGCCGGGCCACTAGGTCTAGTTCTCTGCACCTTCGCACGCTCAAACCTTGCGTTCTTCGGAGCAGGCTTTGCCGTAGTCTGGGCTTCGGGCTTTGATTCCGGTTCTACATCGGGAACAATCGTGTGTCTAGGAACATCATCAAGAACCTTCGCCTGCGGAGCGGTCATAGGTCTTGTGGTTTCGTTTACAAAATCCTCGATGTGACCCTTCGGCAAGGTAGGCACGATTTCGGGTTCTTCCTTCTTCGTTACCTTGGCAGCCGGTGCTTTCTTTTCCGGGGCTTCTCCACGGATAGCTTTAGCCACATCCTGGATTGCGGATTCCATCCTAGGAGAACTGAACTTCGCCCTACCCGAAACAAGGGATTTCTCAAGGCTCTCCCCCTCCCTAGCAAGAGAACTGACTTGCGATTCCCTATCCATGTACAGCTTCGCAGCCGAACCCGGATTGGAAATGCCATACTTTGCCGCACGAATGGAGAACTCTTCGTTGATGTCCTCCTTCTTTGTGCCAAGAACCTTGTCTATCTGTGCCTTGCGGTTGTTCGCAATATTGTTCTGGCGGTCAACCTTCGCATCGTAAGTTTCCTTGATGTTCTGTACAACCGGAGTTTCCTTGCGTTCCTTCACAAAGCGATTCAAGCCATCAACAAGAAACTTGGACAAGGTATCTTGTGCCTTGCCACCCAGCCCACCAATAGCAGACTCGATAGTGCCATACTTGTCCTGGGCATCAAAGTTGGCTTGCGCCCTCTCCTTCTCAATGACGGCAATTCTTCGCTTGGCGATTTCCTCTTCGTTCTTCTTCTGTATAGCCGCCTTTTTCTCTTCAATCTCTATCGTAGCTTCAAGAGTCTTCTTGTGTTCACGTGCAACCAACTGTTGCATACGGAACGCTTTCAACTGCTCTTCCGTGACCTTCGGAACAAGTTCCTCCGCAATGTCCATCATCCGCTTGTGGCGTTCGGATTCAAGCTGGTCTTCGGCAACTTTAGCCTTGAGCATACTACGGATGGTTGTATTCACGTCGTCCGAGTTACCGGCTTTCTTTGCAACCATATTGGCAGCCATCTGGTCACGAACCGCCAACTGCAACTTGTCTATGGCGGTTGACACTTGCTTCATACCCGTCATAGTCTTGTTCAAGGCATCCGCAACAGGGGACTTCTCGGAAGCCCTCTCTCGCTGATTCTTCAAGCCATTCATAAGGTCTTGCAAAGTAGCCATAGTGTCTTACCTCATAGGCGGTTTCTTGGTCTGTGCTTTCTTCTTCTCGTTCTCAAGCATCTCTTCACGGGCGCGGAGGTAGTCTTCCACCTCTGCCACGGATTTAGTCATATCAAGGTCAAATCCTAAAATTAACCTTATATCTGCTAACCGCTTTCTTGTCAAGAAACGGGGTGTATTGAGTGACCTCCACGGCACTCAAAGCCACGCTATATTTCTTCTTGCACTTGGGGCATTCAAATTCGGCTTCCGTGTCATCGAGGAAGTAGGTCTTGATTGCTTCAAGCATCAAGTTAAGGACATTGAAATCCTCGATGTTCAGCAACTTCTCACGGATATTCTCCGTGCTATCGTCAACGGAAAGCACATAGGGTGCGATGATGTCGATGTACATTGCTGGGTCAAGGTCTTCAATCTGGGTGTCCTTGCCGATGTTCAGCTTGGACACCATCTGGTCCCAGTCCTCAACGGAGCAGTAGCCCAGCTTCCACACGTGGGTTTCATCGTCAATCGTTAGCGGATAGGGGTCATCGTCCGAAAGACTCGGGACCGGAGGGAAATCCTTCATAGTGATTGCCCTCTTATGCTTGTCCTTGCAATGCGGACATTCAAGATTGAGTGTCCAAGACATCTTCGGGTAGGCGTGGAACGAGAGCATCGCCAGGATATACTTCACATCCACCGGAACAAGAATCTTCGCGTCGATTTCATCGTCCACGAGTTTCTGTATCAAGTTTCGGACATCCACCAGACTAGGGGATTTTCCCAAGTCGATAGCCTGTTGCAGATTCATCGCTTTCAACTTGAAGGACTTAAACGGATAAGGCTTGAAGTTGGAAGGGAGCTTGTTTACGGGTATAATCATTTTATTTCCTCGGTTGATTATATCGCCCGAAGCGTGAGCTTGACATCCAATATATCGGCACTGCTATAGTCCACGGAATCGGGCGGTTCGTAGTTTGCAAGATAGCACTTAATCTGGTTCGGGCTATCGGGATGACCCCAACTGAATATGATAGGGTATCTCAAGTCAACATAACCCGGATGGATTGTAGCCGTATAGAGATTATGGAGAAGCACTTCCTGCTTGATGGTAAGAATAGCTTCCACAGTGAACTCCTGGGTCTTCAAATCGCCATCGTTGATGATGAACGGACGAAGCCCCCCAATATTGGTAATAGTCAACTTGTTAAGTTCCTCATACCCACTAGGAAAGGCACACTCTGCATCAAAGTGTGCGGTGTCCAAGAAGGTCGTGTCTATTGCCGATTGGACGGTAAGTCCATTTTGACGAGTAAATGCCATACCTTAAATATACATAAAAATCCCCCAATCCACTTGACGGATTAGGGGATTTTGAATTACCGAGCCAACGGATTAGGTTGTGCCGTTGATAATACCCCAGCCGTGTGCCTTGAGTTCAAGCTGCACAGAGCCGATTTCAGCGGAATCCGAAGTGTATTCCGGCGACTGAACTCGCTTAATCTGCACACCGAGAAGACTATAGACAAGTTCAACAGTAGCGGTATCGCCACCATCGGTGTTGCCCAATGCACGGAGCGTGATACCGGAGAAGGTGTACTTTTCCTTCTTGTTGATGTCACGAGATGCATAGTAGCCTGCGGTGTTGTTAGATGCGGTCACGAGAGCCTTGAAAAGACGGTGGTCCATCTTTTCATAGACATCAAGCGTGAGCGAGTCAATATAGCGGTCCTGCCAAGCGGCTTGCGAGATGTGCATACCCTTGATTTCAGCTTCCGCATATTCAATGTTCGTTTCAAACTGGAAGTTGGAATGGCAAGCGAAAGACATCTGCTTTGGAGTGTCCCCGGCATATTCGCCCATCAGTTCCTTCAATTCCTTGCAGGCACTAAAGTCGATACGCCAGTTGGACGAAACCATATAGTCAGCTTCCTTGAACTCCTTGCCGAGCAATTCCATGAGAGTAATGTTTTCCGGCATAGTTTAAGCCTCCTGTGCAAGCGACACAGCCAAGGTTTGAGTCTGGCTGTATGCGGTAATATAGACATCCACAAAGCGTGCAACACCCTTGAAGCGAACGGCATAGTCGAAGCGGAGAACTTCGTCACCAATGACGTTGTTATCGGCATTGACAATACCTTCTTCAATGTAGTTACGGCTGATGAAAGTCTGGTTCAACTGGTTCAAGACCGCAAGACCACGATTAACCGTGGACTGGTCATTGTATTCAGCCACGAATGCTTTCATCGCATCGTAGATTGCAAACTTCATCCAGATAAACGAAATGATGCAATGGATGTCGGAAAGCGAGGTGTCCGTCAACTGGCTAGTGCGTTCGTCCCAGATAAAGTAACCACCATCCTCAATGACAGGGTTAATCTTGAGCTGACGAGCAAGCATATTTCTTTCAGCACCGGAGAACTCCTGCGAGAGCTTCAAGCAAGAAATCTGTCCGTAGTTGTAGCCGAACGGAGGACGGGCTTCAATACCTTCATTGTAGTGGGTGTTGAGCAAGTCGGACACCAAGCAAGCCAAGGTAACAGCGGTACGCTTGCCAGCGAGGGTGCGGTATGCATACTGCGAGTAGTCAGCGATGAAGCGGTTTCCGTGACGGCCCGTGAGGTTGCCGAACACATCCGTAGATGCGGCACGACCAATGTTGGAAAGACCCAAGGTGGATTCTTCCGCAGCGGTAATTGCGGAGAGGAAGTCAGCCGGGTTCATCACATCGCCGAGGTTCGGAGTGGCAAGGCAACGCCAACGAGTGAGGTTGTCGCCAAGCAAGCCAACCAATGCCTGCGAGTAGGCATAGGACTTGTTCTGCACACGGATGGAGTTAGCTACGATTTCGCCCGTGAAGTATTGCAACTTCGTGGTAAGGCGGTCCTTATCGTAGTCAATCTTGTAATCGCTGAAAGTTTCGCTAGTCTTCGGAACAAGGTAACGAGAACTACCGAGAACGGCATCAGCCTGCATCGACACATAGTTCGGGTCGAAGTCATCGTAGGACATACTCACATTGAAAGTTTCCTTGCAATATGCACTGTAGTACGATGCCCAGTATTCGTTCTGCTTGCCCATATACATATAAGCGGTACGATTCTTGAGATACAGATTGGTGCTGATGCTGAACTTGGCAAACCAAGCACCATCCTTATTGGAAACCGTCACGCTACCACACGGGAAGCTATAGAAGCCACGGGTCAGCTTGCGGTAGTTCGGGTTGCTCGGGTCCTTTTCGCTAATCGGGAGTTCCACATTAGCGGTAAGGGTCACGGACAAACCGAAGCAGTTAAGCTGTTGCGGGAACTGGTCGCCACGTTCGCCAGTTTCTTCGTCTTCACGGGAGTCAAGCACATAGTAGCCATACGGGTCTTCGGCTTCCGAACCCGAACCGGCGTCAAGGCTAGAACTGTAAGGGATGTAGTCGAGCCAAGCATCCTTGACAACCTTTTCGCCAGTAGCGAGCTTGGCATCCGTGATAGCCTTGGCGAAATGGTCGAACAGACCAAATGCGGTACCACCATCGTTCAAGGCACTGTAATCAAAGATGTCCTTACCGATTCGTCCGTTCACGAATGCGGTAATGGTAACAGGGTGCTGACCTTCGCCACCGGCATCGCTACCCGAGCCACCGCCAACTTCATAACCTTCCAACTGGAACTCGCCAGACGGGGAGATGAGGGATGCAACATCCGGGTTGAAAGCAAATTCGCCAACTTCGTCTTGGTCGATGTGGTTAGCACCGTCGAAATCAAACACCTGCACCTGGAAAGACCTTCCGTCCTTGGCATAAGCGGACTGGGTAAGGGGCTGACTGAAACGGACAACGATGTTCTGGTTGTCCTTGGCACAATAATCGCCCTCGCCCTTGAAGAACAACACGGAGGTATTGTCATCGGGAGTGGCAATCTTGGATGCCGGAGTCTGGGTGTCCACAATCAGCTTGCCACCCTCAACGGTAAACTTCATAGCCCCAAAGACGGTTTCGTTGTCCGTCAATTCGGGGTCCTTGGCACGAGTAAGAACTTGCGGAACTTTCCTCTGTGCAAGCATATAGGCTTCCATAGCGGCAAGACCGTGGCGTTCCATATTCGGAGTACCAAAAGTCTTAACATAGTCCGCTTCACTGGAAATCAAAGTGGGAGTATTGCAAAGACCTCTGTCGGCTTCAATCGCACCCGCAGAACGGAATCCGATAGCAACAGAAGCTCGTTGCGACTTGTCAATCAAGTAAACGCCAACGCCAGCGGAGTCATTGATAGGCATAGGTTACTTCTCCTTGTTAAAAAGGTTCTTGTTCACGAGGGATTCCATATCCACTCGCTTTTCCGGGGCGCGACCCATAGCGGATTCGTGGATGCGGTCGAGAGCGGACATTTCGTCCGGAAGAATGACATTTCGCTTTTCTGCCACCTTGCCCACAAACGAATACTTGCGGACAAACCCTTCAACCATTTCCTTGCCCATAAAGTGTCCTGCAACCTTACGGGCTTCGTCGATATTTTCGACCATAAGCGACTTGATGAGGGTTGCAATTTCCTTCTTGTTGCTGCCAACAAAGGATTCGCCCTTGTAGCCGTACTTGGTCACATAGCTTTCGTCCGGTTCGGCTTCTGCCATAGCGGAAACCCATTCGTCGTCTTCGCAAGTACCGTTATTGCAGAGGGTGTTGTCAATGATGCAGTTCACGGCATCAATGAGGAACTTGCGGAGAACTTCGAGGTCATAGCAACTCGGATAATCCGGAATAGTTGCTTCAAGGTCGCCCGTGGCATCGTTGTAGCCACCTTCAATGGCATCGGAACCGTAATACGGAGCGGGGAGATATTCCTGTGCCGGACGGAGCAATTCCGAATCGCCCTTGAGAAGCAAGCGGTCATCTTCCTTGGAAACGGAAACACCAGTACCATCAAGCGCTTCGTTTGCGAGGGCAATCACATCGTCAAGGTTGATAGGGAAACCATCTTCATCCACCGGTTGTGTATTACCATTTTCCAATTCTTCCTTCTTGAGATTGGACTTGGTGGACTTATTCAAGTTGTTGATGAAGTCATCGGCTTCCTTGTCATCTGCAACCTGCTTGACAACATTACCATCGTTGTCAACAACATACTTCTTGCCGTCCATATCCACAGTAGCCATGGCGGTCTTGCCATTGCTATACACGGATTCAGCCTTAATAGGGTCGAATGCCACGGACACATTGTAGGTAGCATTGTAGCCGTTGGTAATCGGAGTCATACGGACGGATTCAATGACGGGAGAAGATGCCTTGATACTATCCATAAGACGAGTAACATTTCCGGAACCGTTGACAATAGATTCCGTGAAGGAGAAGCGACCGCTCTTGAACTGGTCAATGTGGAATGCTTCGCCCAGAGAATGACCAAAGGTCTTCTTTACCCCGGCAGACAAATCCGCCCAGAATTTAGACTTTGCATTTTCGGTAAAATTCATTTGAGGAATACTCCTTTTATTTTTGTTGCAACAGTTTAAATATAAATAAAAAAACCCGATGCAAAAACAACGGAGTTTCGTTAATTTGAAAATGTATATGGTTCGCTAGTTTGTACAAACTAAATATAATAAATTATCTAGTTATCTAACAAATTATCTACTTATATAACAAATTATCAAGTGGTACTCGATAAATAAGCATAGAAGGTAATAAAAACCGCCAGCATATTCTATAAGTAAACTCCCTACACCACAACTATATTATCTCAAATCGTCAACACCATACATTACAAACAAATAAATTCGACAATAACATAAACTTTGCATTTTCGGTCAACCGCTCACGCCCTAAAAGGTGCGAGCTTGTAATGCTATCTGTGTTTCCACGATAGGCTTACAGTACGATTGGGTGGTTGACTTGCACCCTGCCCTCCAGGTTCTCAAAGCCCCGTCATAGGGTATCGAGAACGAGAAGGGATGTTTGCTCTTCCGAGCGATGTTGATTGCCGCATTCCAATCGGAATCAAGTACAGTACCATTCTTGCAGTAGAACCTACGGTTCTTGCGAGTACCTTCTTTCTTGTTGGTTGTGCAATCAACTTGGCTTGTCATAAATGGAGAAACTGTTTCTACCCGTTTTCCGTGGAGTAGTGCCTTGTATGACAATATCTGTTTAAACTTGTAAAATGGTATTTGGGAAATCCTACGGTTGTGGGATTTCTTCTTGAATCCTTCCTTGGAATGGGATGTATTTTTCTTGATGTTGCTCAAGTCTTCAAGAACTATGATGCTTGCAGTAGTGCTGGCAATGATAGCATTGGCAATGTGGTTACATATATCAGTGGACTGGTTCTGTTCCTTATGGGACAGCTTACGCTTATGCCTATTGGCAGATTTCGTTCCTTTCTTCTGCAAGCATCGCTTCAAGTAACGAATCTTTCTCCTTCGGGTATTATACTCCTTATCGTTGAACATCAGCCCATCGGATGTGATTGCAAACCTTCGTTCTCCCATATCAATGCCGATACAAGTATCATCGTGCTGGGGTATCTCGGGTACTTCAAATGGGATAGACAGATAGAAGGTATTACCCCGCTTGAAAATTAGAGGGTCGCGAGTAGGATATTGCTTGAATAATTCAACCAACCTAGGAAACTTAACCAATGTAGCAATAACCCTATGATTTAATTTCCTAGAACATAAAGTTATACCATCAATACTCATCTTAGAGTACAAACGTTTATCCAGACGCATTGAACAATTCGTCTTTTCAGGAATCTTATGTCCTATATGCCCATTTGAATTGATTGCACGAAATGCAGAAATACATTCCTTATATATTTTTATAATACCTTGAGATGGAATTATAGGGAACTGTTCTCGTAAAGTATAATACACCGCATTATGAACAGATTTCAAGTCCAAGTGTATCTTCTTGGAAAAAAGTATTTTAGCACAAGTATTATAAGCAAGCCTAGATGCATTAAGTAAACCCAACCAATACTCCAAGGCTTCGCTATCCTTAAATTGCAATTCTGCATTATAAGTTAGTGTACACATACTTTCACCCGTGTTCAGTAACAAATGTACATAATTATTACTATGCTTGCAATAGGCTTGGACTTATTTTAATAAAAAAATTACTATGTACTCCCTATATGCTAATACCACCCATCCGATTTAATTTTGAAATTTTCGGTGTATGCATATATGGGTATATAATAAATTATCAAGTGCTTGGGCTATAAGCCGTAGGCTTCCCTCGACCACTTTTCGTCGAGGTCGGGATGTTCCTTCCGAAACTTATTCAAGGCTTTATGAACTTCCCAGGCTAAACAAAGACCTTTCTCCTTACATGGAGCCTTCAAGGAATTGTAAAGTTCCTTAACCTTTTCTTCCAATGTTACCACGATATTACCTCATCGCTGATTGTGAATCTGTGGTTGTCCTCATAATATATACACGGATGCCCGTGTATAACAAGGTGCGGAAGCATTACTGCCCCCGCACCCCACGTTGACCAATAGGTAAACTACTAGAACTCTTCGGGAGTTCCCATTTCAGCCGGGTTGGGTGCGGCATTAGCTTCGGGTTCTTCGTTCTCTTCGCCACCAGCCGGGGAGTATTCGTTCTCAATCTGGTCAAGGACGGATTCGCCACCAACTTCGCCATCGCCACCTTCGCTACCCTCGCCACCTTCTTCGCCAGCATCGTCAGCAACAATCTGCGTGATGGCATCAGCCAAGATTCCGATGACATTCATATTGTCTTCGTTCTTGTGATAGGAGAGGACGGACTTCAAGGACTTGCAAGCATTGCCGAGGTTCTTGAAAGATTCAACGGCATTCTTAACCGCATCTTCCGCATATATAACTTCGTCGTCGAACTCTCCTGCGAGAGAAGCGTCCTTGACGAGCTTATCGCAACAGTGAAGCACAGACTTCGTAAGAACTTCAAACTGCTTACCAAGGCTTTCAGTCTTCGGAGCGGACGGAACCTCGATACCAACAATGGCAAGGCTAACTTCCACTTCGTTGAACACGTCAGCGGATTCAAGGGCTTCGTCTTCCACGCTAAAGAAGAGAGAAGTGAAGGAATCCCACAAAGCGGAAATCTTGTCCTTGATTGCGGACACTACGGACTTGAGCTTGTCGAGCAGACCTTCAACAATCTTGGATTCAGTCTTGACGGATGCGATAGTGTCCTTGTCGAGTGCAACAATGGATGTACGGAAGGTGTCCTTCGGAGCGGATGCTTCCTTCACAATCTGTTCCACGAGGTCACGAAGTTCCTTAAACTCCTTCGGGTCGATAACGGCTTCCTGCATCTTGGAGGATGCTTCAATCATCGCATTCATTCGTTCCAGGACCGGAGTGACATTTTCCACCACGCTCTTGCTCTGTACGCCATGAGTGATGGTAGTGGTGGTCACGAACTTCATAATGTCGTCTTCGGCAACATCGCCATTGTCGATGCTGTTCTGGAGGGTCTTCATATCCACTTCAATAGCACGGGAAACCTGACCTTCAAGGGTTGTGAGAATCTGGCTACCACGAGTGGCATATCGGCTGTCTATGACGGTCATAAGCTGCTTGACATCGGGGATGTTAGCATAATCAGCCGCAATGATGGAAATGACACTCTTGAGAGCGTCGATGACTTCGCCCGAAGCCTGGACTTCCGGGGAGTTCTTGACCGCTATCGCTTTCTTGATGCCCTTCACGGACTGTTGCTTGAGGAAGTCCGCATTCTTTTCAAACTCGTTAAGACGCTTGATGGCATCCTTCAAGTCAGCCTTGCTCTGGTTCATATCCTCGGCAGCCGCCTTGAGCAATTTGCGGTGGGATTCAAGGACTTCAAGGATGTCGCCAAGATTACGAGTCTTGGAGAAATCCTTACGAGTAGCCATACCGCTACCATAGCGGGAAGATTCGGACTTGTTGCCAAACTTGTGTGCAGTCATAGTAGATTCCTTCTTTGAATCGTTCAATACCAAATTAGTGACATATCGTGCCGCATCTCTCCAATCGGCTGCATCGTCATCAATGGGCATATTACTCCAATCCCACTGACCCTTCGACTTGTCAGCCGTAGGATATACACGGATTACCCATTCCTTGTTAGAATCGCCCTGCCATCCAACAATGACGGAACGAACATTCTTATTCGCACCCCTATTGAAATCGGGATTCGGTTCAATGAGGTAATAGGTAGAATGCTTGTCGATGTTGAACGGAGCATTGTAGCCCGGAATCTGCGACGGAGAGGTAATACGAGTAGCCACCACTTGATTACCAAGAAACGGCAAGAACTTGTTATTCATTTCTTGCGGAGTGATTTCCCACTTGCCCTCGGACTTCTTGGATTCGTGCAATTTACCGGCAAAATCCTTCGTGTGATTGTTAATTCTCAAAGCCATAAAGCATTCGCTCCTTTATTTAATTCTCAACTTGCGGTTAGGACGGACACCGAAGTTTTCGGCATACACATAGTAGGGCTGCGAAGCACCAGCCATCGTAGCATCCACATAAAGGTATGTCTCGTCGAACACGGCATCCCCTTCGCCCGTTTCCAAATTGTAGTGTCCATCCGCTGCCATATCATTTTCGACTTCCGTTGTGTCTAACAACACACCCTTCCATCCGTGCTTGTCTGCGGATGCCACGGCTTCCTCAAGAGCGCCCTCGGCATTGTCATCGTCCGCTTCAACATAGATGTCCGTAGTGGTGTAACCGCTTCCAGACCAAAGGCTCACTTCTGTAGGATAAATCATCTCTTCGGACGGATAATATGACACAACCCTAGCGGACTGACCATCCGTAATATTCACAGAATACGGGTAGTCCTCATCGGGCATATATCCGTTTTCGCCCTCGATGTCACGGGCAGAGAAAAGTTCGTTAGACACGAACAACTGCATAAGCTGACGAGCCTTTCGTGCGGTTTCTGACGATGCATCGGAATCCTCGATGATGATTGCATCCTTCTCGGAATCGTAACCGAGAGGGAGTTCCGTGCCGTCAACCACGATGAAGGACTTCTCGCCCTCAAGCACGTCAAGAGCGGCACTCATCGGGTCTTCCGCTTCCGGGAAAAGTTCCGAGAGGTCTTCGGATGTAAAATAGACTTTCTGGTTATCCGGTTCAAGCATTGTAGTAATTATCCTTCCACGAATGCGGTAGAGGTGTAGGTATTGCCATCCACGATGGCGATGTAATCAACACTTTCAAGGTCATCGGAGTTTCCGGGCTTTTCGGTAAGTTCGCCACGGACGAACTTTTCCATAAGTTCCTTTGCCCTTTCAGCATCGGCACGGTCTACATCAAAGTCACCAATAGCAACGATGTTGTCATCCGGTTCATAAATAAACCACATTTCTTCAACTCCGTGCTTACCATTGATGTGAATGACCGTCTGGTATGCCCCTTCAAATTGGTCAAGCATAGAATCGTAATCATTAAAGTAGTCAACAGCATCATCACTCAAGAGAACTTTAGGCTTGCTTTGCTGAATCGCCTTGGACATATCCGCTGCGAGAGATTCGGACTTCTTGGATTCGTCCTTGAACATATCGGCACGCCATTCGTCGATGAGCTTTACCAACGGAGCGAGTTCCGTCTTATAATCCTGACCCTTGAACTTGAACCAATTCTTGACCTGCTCGGAGGTCAAGTTTTCAGCGTGTGGCACATCATCGTGCCATTGAAGTGTCATCGCAATGTCCTTCAACAGAGCCATCCAAGCAACAGAATGCGACTTAACTCTCTTGCTTTGGGCATAGTTGTAAATCGGTTCATCATTCTCTGCCATAAGCATAATAGAGTCAAATGCCGGACCGGTCATCTTACCGGTCTTTTCATCGCAATACTGGTCATCCAAAACCTTGTAGGCTTGGGCAACCGGAGTGCTAACACGCCCGTAGTTGAAATCCTCGGACTTGTTTTCGTGTACCTTGATGGTCAATTTGGACATAGCTAAATCCTCTGCAAATGTTTTCCACTAGGAAATATAACTAAAAACCTATCCTATGAGAAATCTCCCTATACGAAAAAACCGCCCCAAAATAGGGGCGGTACAACGCGAGGTACAGCGATTAGTTAAGAACGAGGTAGTGGTCCTTGTACTGATAGATGGTCATATCGCCATCGTCGATAGCATCCTGAATGCATTCTTCCTTGCTCTTGGATTCGTCTTGGAAGCGTTCTCCTATTTCGTCATACATTTCGTCAACATCGTACCAAGCCGTGTACTGGAAGAGGTTATCAAAGAACACAAAGGCTTCGCCACCAATTTCGCCCAGTTCGGAATAATAATCCCAGAGAGCATCCTTGTAATCTTCATCTGCATCAAGGAACGCGGCGGCATCAAGAAGACGCATAAAGGTGTTATAGTCAATGTTCATCGTGATTGTACCACTGACACCTTCGGACTTCTTGGATTCGGCAGCCTTGCCATCCTTGCCACCCTTCTTATCATCGTCCTTGCCACCCTTGCAGGCTTCCGGCTTCTTGGATTCCATCTTGATTTCGTTCTTGCTAATTAACGTATCTAACGCATACAGAACATCTTCCACGGAAGTATAGAACGTAGGCTTATCTTCAGTTCCCACTCTCAAACTAAAGTCCATACTGTTGTTCCACGAATTAGTACGGGTCTCATACGGAGAAACTTTAAGTTCCGCAGTAGCCATCCCATTACCCGTGTCCCATTCAAAATCCCAAATACCCGACGGATAAGAAGTTGGACTCTTACGACCATCCGTATAGAGCCATTCCAGGGTTTTATGTCCCTGCCTCTTGGTCCAATCAGTGATAGCCTTTTTAGCCTGGAAGAAAGCCTTGTTCATATCAAAGTCTTCGGACTTCTTGGATTCATTCGGGTCAACTTCCCAGAATCCATAGCAAGCACCATCATCCGGGTGGGCGGCAAAATAGAATCCTTCCGGAGAGATTTCGTCCAGCTTGTTGAAGAGTTCGTCAACTACATAGCCCATCGTTTCATCGTCCATACCTTCGAGGTCGAGAACTTCCGGGTTTTCCTTGACGTAGGCATCGTACTTATCCTTGCCATAGGTCTTCAAGACATTCAGGAACTTCGGAATGAGGTCTTCGGAACGCATAGTTCCTTCGCTCACAACCATTCCCTTCAAGTCGTCAAGATTAGCTTCGGACTTCTTGGATTCATCTTGTTCTGCATCGGACACCAAAGACTGAATATCTTTTTGAAGGTCATCCCACATCTGGGGCAATTCGGAAATCTTATAACCCTTTTGATAACCTAACGGAGCGCCACCCACAGCCGATTTGTAGGACTTCAAATTGTTATTGTACTCATCCCAAACAGAATAAGACAACTGGCTTTCTTCATCGTTTTCTTCCTTGCCATAGATAGACACCATCACAGAATACGGTGCGGAATCATCGGAACTAACTTCAAAATCCACACTAACAGCATCGGGATATTCGTCCGTGGCATCTTCGGCATTCAGCACACCGGAATAGGACACGTTATCTACGATGTCACAAAGTTCATCGTAAATCTTGGAATGACCCGATTTAGGGTCGATTGCGAACAACGAACTAGCGGACACACCCTCATTTTTCTTGTAGAGCGATTCCTTCTTCTTCTGCATAGAGCATTTAGATTGTTTCATACTTTCTTCCTTGTTTTGTCTAGCACGATTGATGTGCTTGTAGTATTGATTTAACAATTCCTTGATGTTAGGGCATTGCGGTGGATAACCCTTTGCCGTATCACTCACATAGCGATTATCCTTGTCCGAGAAGATGGAAACGTGGACACCCACCTTGCTACCATAGCCCACATCCAATGTGAACTCGTTACCATCCCTATCTTGCAAGTCTACGGAAACAACGAAACCATTAGGAGTAGTCTTGGTGGTCACATCGGAAACAACCTTGATTCCGGGCAATTCCCTAGTAATCGCTTCGGGCAAGTAATCCAGGAGTATCTGCATCAATTCCGGGTTCTTGTCCAAACCACGTAATTCCGTAAATGCATCTTCCAATTTGAAATCATAATTACTGTGATGACTCTGGCAACTCTGGATGCCCCTATAGTAAGGCTTCACTTGCGGATGATACTTAAACAAAGTTTTTTCGCAATTATCTTCCGCTTCTGCCATAGTCTTACCTAGACCAATAGAAGACACATATACAATGTTCCGTCCGTCTTGGTAAGATGTTGTGATACTAACATAGTTCATAAGTAAAAGACCCCAGTTATCAAACAAAGTAGAACAAATTACTGCTTCTTGCGGTAATCACATACTTATTACCCTCGTTGTCACGAAGCAACGCACCGTTCATACCATAGACACCACGGCTGATGCCCACCGTTTCAATGCCCTTCTTCTTGAGTTCCTTGGCTTCCGCGTCGGAAATGGTAGTGATGTCCTCGGCTTGTCCGTAGCGTGCCATATCCTTGAGTTCCTTCTGCTTGAGGGTCAAGGACTCGCTCTTCTTGGATTCGACGATAATCACATTCTCCGGGTCAAAGCCACTAGAATACTTCGTGCAATAGTTGATGATTTCCTGCGGAGTGTCAAAGCCATCCCACTTCTGGATGCGGAAAGCATTTTGAATACGGGCATCGTAGTTGGACTTCGGTGTAGTGCGATAAATGCCACCTTCCTTGTAGATAACCATAGGGTCGGAAGCATCTTCGGACTTCTTGGATTCACCAAGTCCTATAGCCTTACGGACATTTCCGTGAGTAGCATTAAGAATATCGCAAGCGTCATCTGCACAACCAGAACACAGTAAGCGTATCACAACCTTTCCATTAGAATCCGTAATGTATTTTCCAAAAGGTTCACCATCTTCGCCACCGTTCAAACCACCACAACGCTGACATCTCCATTCTTCGGGTGTGCCGTCTTCATAATGCTGGATGTCCGTATCATTGTAGGAATGCACACTATATTCTGCGGGTTGTCTGGCTTCATCGAAGACTGGCTCCTTGGAGTCAAGCAAAGGTTCAACCCCATAGTTGGCAAGGACTTCATCGGCAAAGCTGACATAGCCCCTTGCAACATATCCGAACACATAGATGGTGTCACGCAATTCTTTAAGCTGGTCTTGCTGCGGTTTGGACAACTCCCCGTTCTCGTCATACATACCAACCAAAGTTTCAATCTGTTCGGAGAGTCCGTTGAACTTTTCCTTTTCAGTAGGGTTCAAGCGGTCATAGTAATACTGCACATCTTCGCACTGCTTGGCTTCGTTGTTAGCCTTGATGTCCTTGATGATGCCAGGACCGTACTTTTGCAAGTAATCGTGGTAATCGTCCATAGTCAAGATTTCTTCGTATGCACGGCTATCCTTATCAATGACTTTATACACGGCACTATCAGCCTTACCCTTTAATCGTTCGGGCAATCGGTCCTCAAACCAATCATAAGCAACTTGCCACATAAAGTCAGTGTCTTCCTTGTCAATAACATCATCCTTGCCATAACCGTAATACTTCTTCGTGGCTTCCATCTGCTTTGCTTCGCCCTTGAGTTCGTCATCCGTGACATCGGCATTGCGGATAACATTGTCAAGGCTATGGTCCGTGATGGTTCTGTCATTCACGGCATTCAAAATCTGGTCAACGATTTCCTTCTCAAGCGGAATACACTGTGCCTTGCCCTTGTTGATGTCAACCATTAGTGCGGCATAAATCGGGGTGCTATGCGGTGCGGACAACACGAGGAAGCCCTTGTTCACATTGATATAGCCGAAGCGAGTATCGCCCTGGATGCAGATGTAGCCCTTGTCCAAGGTTTCCGGGTAAACTACCCAGCTTTCGCCCTTTCGCATATTGCCGAACTTACCGTCAAACGATACTCCCAAGCTATCCCTAGAGAAGTTGGACACTTCGTTCTTTCCTTCGTTCTTCATAGATTCTCCAACCTTGTTCTTAATTTCGTCAAAGTAGTCAAACACTTCCTCACCCAGTCCGTCCATATCGGTACTCTGGAACTCGTAGTAGCCACCTATGCCCACACCCTTGTCGCCGGGGTAGCGGTACACCACCTCAAAGCCGGTAGGATGCTGACCTTCGTGGTCTTCCACATAAATCTTTGCACGGACATCCTCATTGTCACGAAGCGAGATTGTGATACATTCACAGCCGTACTCGTCATCGTAGCCCTTTTCCATATTATACTTGGACTTGTCCCAGACACCCTCAAGGGAATCCCATATTTCCTGCAAGTAATCGGCATTACTTCTGCGTTCGTTCGTCATAGGATGATTTCTCCTTATAGATACAAAAGTTCAAGGGGATATTCTGGTTCATCGTAGTAGCCATTGCGGACTACTTCGTTCTCAAGGAATATAAGCATATATTCCACATAGTTATTCAACTTGCCATCGGCTTCTTCGGTGCTTTCTGCCATAATGGAATCCTTTGCAAAGATACATTGATAAAAATAACAAAATATTGTTGACTGCGAACAAACCGCAAATAAAAAAGTGCCACTAGGTTTTACCCTAGTGACACCGATTATTCAACCGAGGTGTTGAACTCTCTTACGGATTAGCCGTTACCGCTACCACCGTTGGAAGAGCCATTACCCGGATTGCTGGTAAGATACACATAGGCATCCGCAGCCGGGGCAGTGTTCTTCGTAATCACGATGCGCTGAACAAATTCAGCAACCACCGGTTCGATAGCCTTCCAAGAAGCGATTGCACGCTGGGTCTGGAACGGATTATCGGCAACCGGCATAGTGTCGGTAAGGAACACCGGCATATAGGTAGCGCAAACAACCGGAGCTTCGAACGGGGAGTTGTCGGAGCTGTAAGCACAGATAACTTCGTTCGGTGCAACGATGGTGTTGCTACGAATAACCGTGATACCTTCGTTTTCGAGAGTGCCATACACGTGCGGACCAACGAGGTTCGTCTGCGGAGCAGGACGGAAGCCCGGAAGGGAAGCGATGTACTGGCAAGCAACATAACCGGCAACAATCTTGTTAGCATAGCCCTTGCCTGCACGAGCGCCGATGGCGGCAGAAGCAGCCTGGATGACATAGAGGAAGGACTGACGATGTTCGTATTCGGAGATGGTATTCGGCTTGTTCAAATCCCAAGTGAGCGGAGCCCACTTGTTAGCGGACTGGACATAGGCGGCGAGAACCTTTTCGGATTCAGCCATAGCCATGTGACCAGTGAGGTCAGCGAGGACTTCATCGGAAGCAGCCTTACCGAAGCGCTTGTTGAACTGGAAGCTCTTGAAAGTACCGAGCATTTCCTTCAAGCCAATGATTTCGGCGCTGACAACCTTCGTGTCGAGACCGTATTCAATAGCCGGAACGTCCGGTGCCTTTTCAAAGTCAACATCATAGGCAACCATACCCTGGTAGCCATTGAAGCCAGAGAGAACGATGTCCTTACCGCTCTGGGCTGCGGTCACAGCAACCTTGCCGTAGAAGGTCGGGAGCTGACCCGGACCAGCGGTAAGACCAACGATGTCTTCCACCTTACCATCCGGTGCAACAAGGCGAATGTTAATCGGGGTGTTCCAGCGGAGGTTGCCAACACCATACTTGATGGTGGCGGTGTCGCCGTCAACAGCCACGAACTGGCGTTCGCTCATATAGCCGGTCGGAGAAGACTGCCAACCCTTCAAGGCATTGAAGGTAATGGCATCAAAGTTCTTGGCGGTAAGAGTTTCCGGAGTGAGAGTGTCGCCAGCACCCGTTGCCGGACGCGGACGAGAGTCAAGCCACTTCTTCCAAGCACCATTGAAGGACTGTTCACCTTCAAACTTGCCGTCTGCACCCATCCAGCGTTCTTCCGGAAGAGCCGGAAGACCATTCTGTGCGGTCAACGGATAGCCGTGAGTGAAAGTCTTCTTGAAGTAGATAAGACCCTGGGCTTCGTCCAAAGTCTGCACGGATGCAAGCTGCGGAGCGATGGAGAGGGCGTAAGTTGCGGAGATGAGGTCGAGAGCAACACGCGGAAGGACACCAAGGCTGGAAGCCGAGGAATTTTCAGCGACATAGCTTTCGTACTTCTTGTAGTTGTCGAGTTGAGCGCCGAGGTTGAACATATCGTTCTTGCTCAAGCTGCCCTTGAAAGACTGGCTCTTGGCGAGTTTTTCAAACTGCTTGCCATAACGGGCTTCGTAGGATTCTACGATGCGGTCGTACTTGGCATTGGAGAGTTCTTCAATAGAAGGTTTATTCATTTTGGATTTCCTCCGGGTTTAGGCTTTCTTGCCGATTTTGGAACGGAACTTGGCACGGGCTTCTGCGATGCTCTTCTTACGGGCGTCAGCGGTAGCCGTAGCCTTGGATTCGCTCGTCTTTCCAGCACGACGGGCTTCAAGGCGCTTGCGGAAAGCGGCAATACGAGCTTCGTTACGAGCGGGTGTTGCGGACTTACCTTCTGCACGTTTGGCTTCAAGGCGCTTGCGGAATGCTTCGCGACGTTCAGCCTTTCGTGCTTCTTCTGCACCTGCGGTTTCTTCGCTACCTTCAACGGATGCAGAGCCGAGAACTTCTTCTTCTTCAACATCATCCTTGGAAGCAGTGAGAACAGCGACAACGACTTCGTTTTCGTTTTCCGGATTCGGAGAAGCGACAACCTGGATGTCCTTGTCTTCGTCAGCAAAGATGACTTCGGTTTCAGCGGCATTCAGCTTAACGCCGTCAACTTCGATGATACCTTCGTCTTCTTCACGGAGTTTCTTTTCTGCACGTTTGGCTTCGAGACGCTTGCGGAAAGCAGCGGTACGAGCTTCGTAACGAGCAGCGATTCGGTTGGTATTAACCATAATGGATGGTCTCCTGTTAGGGTTACTTTGTTTGCATTAAGCAATCTTTTGGATTGCTCTCCTAAAAGGGTAGGTTTTTGAAATCGGCAAAATGCCGTCCCTTTTAAACTGGAATTTGAATCCTCTCCTAGATTAAAAACCTATTTGATACCCCTAACTTACATAGATATTGCTATCTACGATGGTTTCGGGCATTCTCGGTTTTTAAGCCGAGCATTTTTAATGACTTCGGTAGATTCAATCCTAGTGTCCAACAAAATAATATAATAAAAAAACTTGCGGATTTTAAGAAACCCACAAATAAATTGACACTTTTTGACAAATATAACACTTTATCAAGTATGGAGTTATAGATAAATTGTTATATATTTAGATAAACTATTATATTTATTTTGTACGAAAGAAAATGGCAATACAAAAAGAGTTCCGAAAAACTCGGAACTCTATTGTTTAGTTTGTTGCGACTGGAGAAGATTATACGTAGTAAGCTATTTCTTCGTGGATTCGCCCATCAATTCCTTGCGACCTTCAATAGAAGAGTAGTAAGTATCATCCGGGGAAACCCATCCGTTTGCATCAACATCGCAATCATTCAAGATGTTTTCATATTCATCCTTGTAAACTTCAAGGAATGCATCAATGGCATCGTCCGAACCTTCGATACTCACATACAGAGCATCCCCATTACGGTCCTTGGACACGGTTAATTCTTCGCCAACCATATCCTTGATGAAATTCTGGGCCTCTTCCGCATCATCGTAACGAGTGGTGATATACAGGCTCACAGGTCTATCGTAAGTTGCTTCGCTCTTCTTGGATTCCCTAGTCCAGTCATTCTTTTTCACATATTCCGAGATAGCATCAACCAATTTGTTAAGTGCTTCTGTAGAATCATAATCTTTAGATAAATACTGGCGAGATACATCCTCCGTGAAGAGGTTCAAATAATCCGGACCCACGATTGCCATTATTTCCGAAAGGGGTCCACGCTTAATCTTCACAGTGTAACTATCCGTAACACCATTAAGACCATCCTCTATTTCCTTGTATTCAACAACCAAACCATACTTATCTTTGATGGTTTCCAGACTATTGACAACATCCATTTGCCAATCAGTCTTAAACCCTTCGCTCTTCTTTGCGAGGGATTCCTTCTTCTTTGCCATAGAGCATTTGAACTTGGATTCGCCCTTCTTGGATTCGCCGAGGATGTCAAATTCCTTGCTGTAGTCCTTGCCATCATCGGCTTCGAGCCACTTCACGGAATTGATGAAGTCCTTAATCTTCGGATTGTAGTTACCATCGTCGATGTAGGCACAGAGTTCACGCTTGATGTCCTCTTCCTCGCCACTGTCGAGAGCGCGAGAAATCTTAAAGTCCGTACCTTCTTCGTAGGACATCATCGCCTTGTAAAAGTCTTCCGGGTCATAGGCATCGCCATCATAGCGGTCGAGAATCTTGTCGATAATCATAGTGGTTTTCTCCATGAACTACCCACACACTAAAGACGTGTAGGTTTCACACATCCTAGTATGCAAGGTTTCCGGGGCTGCTACACTAACGTGTATCATAATATCTCCGTCGGCGTAAATTCCGGGCGTTCCACCCGTATTGTTAGACATAATATACCTTATTCTTTCGGGCAATTCAACCCACCCACTAAAGATGGGTGGGATTTATTGACGGTTTCCTTAATTGTTTCCAATGTAACGCAAGCCCTTCGGAACATAGGCACCGAGTCTTCCGTCCACCTTCTTGTAGGTGTAGCCATCCGCAAGGTCATCCCCGGACAAGTATTCCTTCTCCATAGCGGCAACCATTTCGGGGTCACACTTATCCGTACCCTTCCTGCAACGCTGATGGATGAAATCCCAACCAAATTCGTAATAGGCGAAGTTGCCGAAGTTGTCCACCGGAGCGAGTCCATCGTAGAACCAGCCCTGGTCATTGGAGTTGATTTCAACGAGAATCGGGTCCCATCGCTTTTCGTCGGGATAGTAGCACTGCATCAAGGTGTAGGGTACTATCTTATCGTTCTTGGCTTCGTGAACTGTAATCTTCATCTTGGACATAATTACACCGCTCCTTCTGTGTTTAGGTTAATCTGCAAAGCCTTAATATAGTATTTTGCCGCCTTTTCCGCATTCTTGCAGGCTTTCTTGACCTGCTCGAAAGTGGGATGTTCAAGTTCCGCACCGATGAAGGTGTAGAACATATCCCCGATGCTTCCGTCACGAGTGGTGTGGTCATAAGAACCGGCTGCCACTTCAACAAGAAGGTCATCGGCTTGGAAATCATAGTGAGTAATAACGGACACATACTTCGGAACATCTATGCCCGTTTCAAAGTCCATATAGCAGACGAGCTTCTTGTCATCGCTGTCTTCTGCCGGGAAGTAGCCCAAGTCCTGGAACACCTCTTCGATGCTTCCGTATTCCTTGGCTTCCTTAACCTTGATTGTCATTTTTGCCATAGTAAACTTCTCCTATTTGAAATTTGTGTCAAGGAAGTTCTTCACTTCCACCATAGAACGGGTTGTGGTCAATTCCTTTCCGTCCGGTCCGCAAACCACATAGTTGAACGCGGTGGCATAGACGCTTGCACCGCTCTGTTCGCTATAGAGGATGTCATCGAAGATGTTCAAGCCCCAAGACACGGAGTTCGTAAAGTCGAGTTCCCACGGCTTGCCGATGCTACCCGATTGCAAGTCCACGAGGGCTTTCTGCAAGGATTCCACATCCATAGAAGCCACCAGCTTCGGGGCTTTCGTAAGGATGGCTTTCTTGTACTCTTCGTTGAAGATAGACTGGATTTCCTCATCGGATGCATTCTCTTCCAATGCGAGGACGAGGTAGTTGTCAGCAATGGAAGCATCCACCACCGGAAGTGATGTATCTCGGATTGCCCATTGAATGTCCTCGTCGAGTTCTTCGTCACACTTGCAGACGATTACGGATTTGCAATCGGTGCAGTTCGGAAGGTGGAACTCAAGAGATTCCTTCAAGGATTCTGGCAAGAACAGGCCCGTTGCTTCCTGTACCTTGCTCTCATGCAAACGGATAGTCATTTTGGACATAAGTAACCGCCCTTAATTAGTCCTTCAACAAAGGAGCATATTGCATATAGATTTGCTTGATAATAGCATCCGTAAATGCATGGGTGGTAGAATCCATTAACGGGGTTTCCATACGCTTCTTATTGCACATTTCGGCAAATTCTTCCAAAGTAGGCACGTACTGGTCATAGTAGTAGGCGTTGTACAAAATCATACGATAAGCGTATTCCGCTAACACTTCTGCCAAATCTTTGTCTATCGTCTGGTTAGGACCCATTCCATACAAAATTTCAGAAAATGCCGAAGTCATTAAATCATGAGCATCAGCCTTATGGTCATCCAAGAAATCGCTAATCACAATATCCGCTCTATCCGAAACGGCTTCGTGAACCTTAATCTTCATCTTACCCATAGTTATGCTCCTCACTTTCTGCCCAAGCCGAGCAGGTAATCAAGTGTATCGTATTCTTCGTTGACCTTCTTGAACTTGGCTTCCACAACCTTGAACGGCTGCGGAGTGGGATGTTCGCGTTCGATGCTTTCAAGCGATGCACCCTCACTCACTCGTCTTTCCACATAGTCTTCGTCCAAGCCCTTGCGGTTGGCGAAGCGGAGGGTCTTGATGAGCTTGTGGGCTTCTTCAAGTTCCTTGCGAGATTCCTCAAGTTCCTTCTGCTGGTTGTTGAAATGTTCAACGATTCCCTTACGCATATCTTCCGTCACTTCGGTAAAGTCGCCGAGAGTGTAGGTATCGCTGGTCATCGTTTCGCAATCGGACATATCCACCTTGCTTTCGCAAACCTTGTCAACAGAGTAGGTAGAGCCATCGAGTTCAAGGGGCGCTCCGATTTCCATAGCGAGGTTGAGAAGCGATTCTGCAACCTTCTCTCCAATGGTTTCCTTGAGGTTTTCGTCCTCTTTCTTCTTGGATTCGGAAATCAGCTTCGGCTTGGCATCAAGGAAGCCGGGGTCCTGAACAAAGTCAAATCGTTCCAGCTTGTAGGTCTTCGGGTCAAGAATGTCATTGTCATCCTCGTCCTTGCCACAGTAGTCGCCGTCAGCACGGGAGCTGACATACATCGTGGTAGTACCGGCACGGAGAAGGGTGTAGAGATTATTGCCCATCGGGGTGTTGAAGATGACGGATTCCGCAATGCCGGTCTTCCAGTCGATGTTACGAGTAATGTGGGAGTAGTTGCCTGCCCCGATGTCTTCATCGGTAATTTCGGCTTCGTGACCCACACGACCAAACATCTGCCCATTGGCGAGCTTGCGCTGAACTTCCTCATCCTTGCTTGCTGCTTCCCAGAGTTCTTCCGTATAAAGTCTGTGGTTACGGCTGACCTTTCCGGGACAGAAATGAGGACCCTTCACAATGGCGAGAATCGTGCCACCCGACTTGGCAACCTCGGACTGTGCGGACTCGTCCACCCTAGAAATGTCATCTATAATTTCGCACTTAAATGGGATATAGTCTTCAATTATTTTCATAATTAAAATCTCCAGATATACCTAATAATAACAAAAACACCTATAAAATGCAAATATAGTATTTGCCATATAGGTGTTTATTTCAAATAATTGGGGCAGCATTTCTATCGTAACCTAAAAATCTACAAGAATCTTGTGATTTTCCTATGAACTACTAAATAGCCCACTGCTACGACATTTTTCTAGGAACTCCCTTACTTGCCACCTAGACAAGCTCTTTGGCTGAAAGTTCCTATATCCGTTATCCCTCGCTCTTTCGAACAAGTACCCCCTTAACACGGTCGAGGTAAGACGGAATTTGATATTCTTTGCACTATGAACGTCAGCATTTTCTGTATGCCCACATTCAACACATTTAAAAACTTCTTGGGTTTGACGATTGCGGTCATCTATGCATCCGCAATGTCCACACATCTTTGATGTGTATTCGGGTTGCACAAGAGATACGGACAACCCGTACTTGGGAGCTATATGTATAAACTCGTCCTTTAATGAGGATAAATTTATATATTTATGCAACCTCCCTAGATTAAACCCTAATTCATCATTTGGATGTAATTTAGTACCTTTAAATCCAATTAAATTTTCCATAGCAATATGCCATATACCCTTAATGGCAAGTTGCTTACATAAGTTTACAATAGTTCTTCTATTAGATTCCTTCAATTTCCTAGAAATAGAACTGATATGAATTTTATCCGTTTTAGACATCTTAAATGCTGAAACATCAGGCTGGATAGCATACCTAGAATTATAGTGATGTTGCTTTCTATCAACCTTACGAGATTCTACTATAAACTCATTTATTAGGGATGAATCATTAGCTATAAACCCACCCGTACTTAAAGTAAACATATTAGTTTTAGAATTAACATCTATACCTATAGTATTGTTATCACTAATCTCTACATTATTCTTGTACCGATACCCTCGTCTATATAAAACTATATGAATATCCTTACCTGTAATAACCATAGTATAAAAGGTATCAAAACTATGAGTATATCTAGTTAAAGACCGATGATATGCTTTACTATACTTAACCGGAATGCATAAAGCATTTGTAGCCACACCATGATAACCTTGATTATTCCACAGCCATGAAAGTTCTATATAACAATTAAACTTACCCTTTTCTTTTCGAGCCAAACTTACAATAGGTCGAGTATGCCTACTCCTTCCATGAAATGTCAAAGAATTAAAAATAATCCTACCGCGTAAAAAATAAGACTTAAATAAGGCATCCCGTCGAGATGTTGCCAACCGCATAAGTCGCCCAAACCCAAAACGTTGAATATATCCTAATAACTTATAATAAAAGGCATTCTTGGAAGACCCCGAAGCTATTGTAGATTTTAACCATTCAATAGTAGTATCATTACCGTGTTTAGCCAACCAAGTCAGAGCTAATGTCAAATCAGTTTTACGAGTATGACAAGTAATACTACGTAAATCGCCTATATGATGTCCATGAGTATTGATTTTATAAAATGTGGGGATTAGCTTATCAACTTTATAAAATTCAATCTTTTGAGCAATCGCCTTAAATCTACGATTATATGCTATCCAAACATCATCAATCGCCTTATGTAAATAATGACTAGAAAGCCTATGATTATATAAAGAATTAAATACTTTTTGAAAACTAAACTTTGACATATCTTGAAACCGTAACATATCATTATGTACGATTTCCGATATTTCATTTCTAACCGCTCGTATCTCTTCTGCCCTATGTAGGATTTCAGCTTTCTTCGTGTTGGACAACATAAATGGATAAAAAGACACAGAGAACTGTGACTCATACTTATCCTTCAATGTCCAACAATGCTTACTCATAGATACAAAAATGACTCGTTCGGAACTTACTGTGGCTTTCAATTCCAAACGAGCCATCGTAAAATGGTTCTTATCGTTTAATGAAGAAAGCCACTAATTCATTAAACTTGATGCTATAAATATACAAAATTTATAGCTAATCCGTGCTATCTATTCAAAAATATTATTCTGCAAGTTCTTCTTGGAATACCTTGTGAGCATATTCTTCCGCTTCGGCAGCTCCAAACGGAGAACCATCCACTGGGCTACCAGACAACCCAGCGGTAACTTCTTCCACCCATTCATCTTCATTATGTGCCATCGTGGGGCCATCCGCATAACTACGGATATACCATTTGCCACACATTTCAGCTACGGCAGAATCTTCAATAGTAAATGTGTCCGGGTGTGCCATAATCTCGGCACAAAGCGATTCTATTGCAACCGATGCATCATACGGAAGGTCATTCATAAACCCTTCGTTCTTCTTTGCTTCGGATTCCTTGGCAAGAGATTCCTTCTTCTTCTGCATAGAACATTTAAATTTTGCCATAATACAGTCTCCTTGAATTAAAATCAACCTTCCTTGTACAAAATAGGTTTGAATGCATCCACGAGTTCGTCCTTCGGGCAGGCGATACGCTTGTAACCTACGATACGCAACAGATAGGACTGGGTAGTAGAGCGAGTCTTGTACACAACCTCAAGGCTAATGTACGATTCGCCCTCATCCCTATCAAGGGAATTGACCGTGCAGTTCTTCGGGTTCATCTTCAACTTGCGATAAACGAACTGGATAAGTTCGTCTGCGGAAGCAAACTCACGGGTAGTTACGAGGGTGCTTGCATCATAGAGAGTACCGGAATGCCCATCGGCATCCTCGTACTTTCCGAAAGCAGAAATGATGGAGTAAGTGGTAGAGTCCGTGGACTCCTTTACCCTATGTTCGTAAGCCTTAATTACCAACTTTGACATAACTAAACTCCGAAATGTTCAAGGATGTATTCTTCCACGGCATCAGCACCGGCTTTATCATACATAAAGACTGCCACATTAGACATAATCGGGAACAATGCCACGGTTTCGTGCTGTGCAAGTTCGCCATTGTCGAAAAGGACACCAGAAAGTGCCGCAAAACAACGGTTGGCATCACCCAAAGTACCGAACTTTGCAAGAAGGGTATTTTCCTTGTCATCATGGATGAGGTCACGCAACGATGCATCGCCAGATTCTTCGTTAGTCTTGATAGTTAATTTGGACATAATCTTTTTTTTTCTCCTTGTTACCAGCCAGATTTGTCGAGGACATCACGGGTAATAGTGTAGTAATACTTTCCATCCTTTTCGCCCCACCACAGACGAGCCTTGCAGTTTCCGTTGATGTCCATTGCAAAGCCTATCTTGTCGAGGAACACATCGTCATTCAACTTCTTGTAATCATCGTGGCTAATGATTTCGGTAGCACCGAGAGTCTTCGCCTTGTTGACGAGTGCGGCACGGGAAGGGAACTTACGAGCGCGGTTGCCCCACTGCTTCGGGGGCAAGGCTTCGGACTTACAAGATTCGGATGCATCCAAGAACTTGTCGAGGTTGTTGTAGGCATCTTCGCCAAAGTCTTCATAATTCAAATATTCACGGCTGATGTCTTCCTTGTCAACCACCGTGCTGATGTTGTCAAGCAACTTGCGGAGCAGCTTCTTGTCATAACCGGCATGGAATGCATTGTAGAAGTCGATTGCGGTAGGAACAAAGTCCGGTGCCTTTTCAAGAAGAAAGTTGAGGGCTTCTTCGTTGTTCGTTTCGCCAACAACTCGCTTCCAGTCGTTCACGAAGTTGGTATCGTTTTCTCGTTCCCAGTCATAGACATACGGATAGTTTCCGTCCTTGTCTTCCGGGGCGTCCGTGTCTTCGTGCCAACCGGCATAGGTCCAAGGCTTTTCGGGAACGGGTGCAGTGCCTGCGAAGAGTTCCTTCATCGTAGCCACATCGTTATTGAGGATTGCATAGCCCATCGGGTCATGGTCATCCACATAGAAGCCGTCTGCGGAGGATTCGTGAGTAATGATGCCGCCATCGCCATAGGCGGCTTGGAGCTTGGCTTCATCACCGTCCGCTTCGGACTTCTTGGCTTCCGTCTTGCCGATGCTCTGCTTGTACTGCTCAAGCACCCAGAGGAAGATACCCTCATCGCCCGAACCGCTTGCAACAACGGTGTCATAGAAATCGTCAATGCTCTGTTCGTCCAATGGGCGGTAGTCGTGCGTAACAACGGACTTGCCATCCCATTCGCAATCAATGAAGCCATAGGTCTTCTGGTTAAACTCGTCATTCTTAACAAAATCGTAGTTCAAGTCATACGGCTGCCATTCCACGTTGTACTGGAAGCGGTCATCAACCTTGGTTGGGTCCTTCGGACGGAACACCATCACGAAACCACCCAAACCAGCTTCCTTGAGTTCTTCGGAGAACATATCGTTGAACTTGCCGAACCATTCACGGTCCTCATTGGCTTTCTTGCGGAGGGCATCAATCATCTGTGCATCAATGCCGGTATCTCCCGTTGCTTCGGACTTCTTGGATTCATCGTTCTGTCTAACAACACCCGTGGGAATAGCACCGAGAGATGCGGCAGAAGAGCCACCGCATTCTTCAAGACCTTCAACTTCACGGGGTTCGTCTATGAACTCGTAACCTTCGGCATCGTCCATAAGGCGGTTGTAGAACTCGTTCGCATCCGTAAGGTTGTCAAACTCTTCGGACTCGATTTCGGAGTCGAACAGACGCTTGTAGTCAACCACCCAAGATTCGCACTTCTTCGGAGTCTTCTGTTCCTTGGATTCCGTGACCTTCGCCCCGGACTGAACCGGCTTCGTCACACCGGCAATATCGCCAAGGCTACCATAGGTTCGTGCAAGGAGGGCTTCATAACGAGCGTCAGCTTCCTTCTTGTCCGTGAAAGATTCCACCTTCTTTTCGCCAAAGACCGTCTTGTATGCGATGGTCCAATTCAAGTTGTTAGACATATCGTTGTACTCCTAGTCGCGGATGATTTCGCCATTGTCTTCATCGTAGGTGTAACCGAGGGCTTCCACAACGGTCGGAAAATCAAACCAGAACATATCGTTGATTTCCGTCTGCGTCGGGATTTCTTCACCAAAATATTCCGGAAGAATATCGTCAAGTTGCTTTAGTTCATCATAGGTAAGGAGTTCTGCATTCGTAGCAGCACCACTCCAGAACTTGAAATTGGTAAGGGAATCGTCAACCTTGTAAACCATCGTGAAACTCCTTGAAAAATGTTTCAGTTTATACGATAGGAAAAATAAAATACAAAAATTATAGTCAACTACGTGAAAATATATATAATTTCCACCTACATTGCCTATAGAATTTGCTAAAGACTGCATTTCCAACATAATCGGATAACAGAAAACGATATTTCAGTTTCGCTTCTTTAACTATCTGGAATAGTTTCTTCCAAGTCTTCACTCCGGCTAGTGTTTGCTTCCATTGCTCATCTAGCGTTTCAACGTTGAACTTGGGGTAGAACCACCCCTTCTCAAACTTCTTGTATGCTCTTCGAGCTATTTCGATGCTTGCTGCCACCATATCAGGGGTATTTTCATTGCCGTATGCAAAGTTACCTACGATAGATGAATAAATTGGATTGACTTCAACCAACTCATACTTGTGTATGTTGGCAAGCATTTTAAGTTTGTTCACGAACAGAGTTCGTTCCCACTTGTTATTACATAAGCGGTTGAAAGTATTTCCTTTTTGTATATCTCCGGAATTGATAGTAAGGTCTTCAATAGCCAGTTTAGAACATTTCCAATAATCAACCAACTTGTTAATCTTGTGGGCGATTGCGATTGTTTCGTGTTTCAATTTGTTTGTATAATACTGGGATTTAGCATCCGTAGAAGCCTTGCCACTAAGTTTAGTCAAAATGGTTAAGTCATACACTTCTTTGTGCAATAATTTAAATTCATCCTTCTTATCAAACTCAATAACCGAAACCCCTATATAGTTGGGGTTCATATCTATACCTAAAACTCTGGTATACTTCAAGTTATTATAGGCTTCATTGTAAATCAAGGACTCATCATAGGTTAGATACAAATGTTTATCCGTGAACTTGACTGTAATAGGCATCTTCTTTTTGTCTGCAAGTTCTTGTACTATAGCAAGTTCGTGGGCGAGTTTTTTCTTTACGGGGCAGAATCGAATTTCCTTGTGAACATAACGAGAGGGCTTGTAGATTATAAGACTATTCAACAAATCAAAATCTATAAGACGATTACCAGTATTAGCCTTTTCACCATAGCTACAAATAGGCATCATACGAGTCCGCTTGAACTGCTCTTTCGTAATCAAGCCTTTAAGGTATTGCGTTAAATTCCATTTGCCCCCGAACACAATTTTTTCTTTTCCACGGGCTAGATAGATAGTCTGTGCTTCCTTCACGGCAGACTGGATAAACCAACTATTGTGGGAGAACTTGGAACTAACATAGGCTCGGACTTCCTTTTCGGAAAGTCCTTCTTGGTAACGATTAAACGCCATACGGACGATACTGCTAAATACACGCATATCGTCTAGCACATCAGGGGCATTTGATATTTGGAGTTTAACCGTCTTCATACCTTAAAAATACATTGTTATATAACAAATGTCAATCTTATTTTTTAGGCTGATTTATAAAAATTTCAATAGCTCTAATAATAGTTGTATATAAATACCTATAAAACACGAACAACAAATTACCGGCAGATGTCAATAGGATTTCTTAAATTATTTTAGATGCCTGAACCATCGTCCGAACCATCGTCCGAGCCATCATCCACATCGGTTTCCACATAGGCTCGTTCGGGAACTTGAACCACCGTACCATCGGTAGCCACGTGGTCTTTCCACTTGGACTCTACTTCCGTAAGTTCATCAAGGTTGGCAATAGTGCCATCTTCGTTGAACCTAGGCTGAACCTTGAAATCCATAGCCACGATGGGAACTCCCTGCGGATTGTACAAGTCCACCACCACCTTGCGGAGCGGGGCCATCAGCCTATCGGCAAACTCGGACACGATATTCAAATACAGATTGACATTCCAGCTATAGGAGAACAAGTTCCCTTGACGGAAGGAAACAAGCTCTTCCGTTCCAAGTTCCTGTATGGCGGTAATGTTGCACTCCGCATCAAAACCGCCCTCCACGATGCCCCTTCTGTCATCATAGCCGAACTTGTAGTTGATGGGGATGTTGTGCATATTCTGGTACTCCGCTGCAAACGCTTCGGAGAAGTCCTCGATGAGTTCAGCCTTGTTAGACACGAGTACACAGCCCATCCCGAAATATGCGGAAACCGTCTTCTTGAATCTCCGCTTTCCGTCCTCCGTGATTCCGTCCTGGAGGTTGATGGAGCGTCTAACAATGTTCTTGAGCGAGTCACGGGTCCAGAAAAGGTATGTGTATGGCTTCTTGCGGACCGTTTCCCTATCTGTTGTTGACTTGCGGTCCATATCCTTGTCAGCCATATCCTGGTCGAGCAATCTCTGCGGACCTTCGGCATCCGCTCCGTACACAACCTTCATAGACTCGTCAAATCCTTGACGAGTGAAGAAATGCCGCATCCGGTTGAAGTAGGCTTGTATGGCTATGGACTGAATCAAGGTAACTCCTTTTGACAATAGGCTACGGGAAAGATGCCACCCTTTAGGGTGGCGTATGAACGCAACCAACTCCTTGTACATAAATTTATCAATTTTTTAATCATCATTCAACCTTGATTTTTAATATATTCCACCAATGTTTTTTCATAAACATCTCCTATAGTAGATGCGAAATATCCACGAGTCCATAGATGGTGTTGACCGGACCAGTAGAACTTGGATAGATAATCATGGTGTTTTTGCCACATTAGATAGGTAGATTGTTGCTTGAGCTCATGTACCACCCTAGAGATAGACTCATTCGGCTTGATACGGACGAGCAGATGGATATGGTCTTGGTCAACCTCGTCTATCTCTATGCCGAAGTTCCGGTTTTTCTCTTGGGCAATCCGCATAGCTTCTAACAAGTCATCCCGTATAGGATTTAAAACCTTCCTACGATATTTTGTAGAAAAAATTAGGTGATACCGCAAAAAGGTTTTTGCATGGTTGAATCGTTCATATTTGCTCATACACAACTAAATGTAGTTAAATTTTATAAAAATGGCTTGCATTTTTAAATAAAATTAACTAGATTATTGCTATGACCGAAGAACAGCGACTTGCAAAGAATGTTTCTATCAAGGAAGCTATGAAGGCTACGCACGAGAAGCGTAAGTCGCAAGTCTGCCGTGTCTATATGCTCAAGGTACAGAAAAACAAGCTATCCGCACGGCAAAAAGAAGACTTCAAGATGCTGTTCGTAGAAGCCAAATGGCTTTACAATGACATTCTTAATTATGGTGCTATTAAGGGACAATCCATATTTGACTACGAACTTGGAAATACCGTAAAAATCAAAATGCCCGATGGGCCATTTAATGGTAGAAATCTTGAACATATCGGTTCACAGATGAAACAATCCGTCTATACGGACATCAAAGCATCTATAAAGGCTTTAGCAAGATTAAAGAAAAAAGGATTCAAGGTAGGTCAGCTAAAATTCAAATCCGAAATAAAAGCCGTTTCATTAAAACAATATGGAACAACATATAAATTCCACAATGACCATTTAGTAAAGATACAGAATATTCACGGTCTGGTGCGAGTAAACGGTCTTGACCAGATTAAGGATGATGTTGAGTTCGCAAATGCGAAACTCTTGAATAGGGCGGATGGCTATTATCTTGCTGTCACGACCTATACAGAAAGAAAACCGTATTCCAACCGACCTCACGCTGATGTCGGTATCGACATGGGTTGCCATACATCCTTTACCCTATCCACGGGCGAAGAGATTGATGTCAAGGTTAAAGAACCGGAGCACTTGAAAAGACTGCAAAGAAAGCAGAACAGACAGAAGAAAGGCTCCAATAGTCGAAGACGAACAATCCACAAGATACAGAAGAAATATCAGCGATTGGTAAACCGAAAGAACGACAAGGCCAACAAGATTGTCGCCGACTTGAACAAGCGATTCGGACTTATATACATCCAAGACGAAAATCTCAAAGGATGGCATAAGACTGGACACGGCAAGGCGGTACAACATAGTTGCTTGGGCAGCGTCAAGGCGAAGCTGAAATCGCAAGACAATGTATATGTTGTCAATCGCAGAGAACCCACTACGCAGCAGTGCATCAACTGTGGCAAGAAACATTCTATGCCACAAAACGAACGCACTTTCAAGTGTGATTGTGGATTGTATATGCCCAGGGACCTTCATTCGGCTAACCGCATGTTGCAGGAAGGTAGGAAATTAGTACCTCTGGAACAGAGGGAGTTTATGAGCTCTGACTGGCAGACCTCTATCTTGTCCTATCTTGGGCAAGGCAAGTCTGCTGGGTTGAAGCCCGAAGCCCACACCCTTTAGGGCATGGGTAGTTCACCTCGTTTTAGAATAAAACCTTCTGTTGGGTTGGAACGTGCAGACCTTGGAGGGGGCAAACCGTGTTGCAATTAAGCCCTAGTCCCATGCCATCCCCAATCATAATCATATCGCCCGTCAAGGAGAGGACACCCGTGGTTTCAACGGTTGTACCAGCGGGGGTATGCTCAATGCGGAATCCGTCATCGCCACCCTGGAACTCGAATGTAGTCCCGTCCTTTCTGCCCTTGAGGATGTTCTTGCCCAAGCGGATGTGGAACTCTTCCTCGATGTTGGTTTCGGCAAGTTCCTTGGCGAGTCCGAGGACATAGGCTTCACAAAGGGAGCGGACTTCCACGATAACCTCGTCGTCCACCTCGTAGGAGAACGATTGGGGGAGCAAGGGCTTCGCCCAGAAATCAAGGTGGAGTTCTTCCTTGGCGTTGAGGGTGCATTGCACCTTGAGTGGAGAGCCTACTTCAAGTACCGTACACCGGAGGGTGTAGGTCTTGGGGGCTAATGCCCTTCGGAGTGCCGCTGTGCCGAGGTCAAAGTTCATACCCTAAATATAAGTAAATTTTGTTATATTAGTAATTACCTATGAAAGCATATTGTTCGGAAAAAGCCATCATAAGCATTACATCGTGGAAAGCCCGAATCAACACTGTAGGCTTGACCCTATTCAGCCTATACAAGCAATGCCCCAGATTCCACATCGTACTTGTCTTGAGCGAAGATGAGTTCCCGAAGAAGGAAGAGGAACTACCCGATACCGTTATGGCTTTCGTGGAACAAGACTTAATCGAGATTCTGTGGGTTCAGCGGAACTATAAGGCATTCAAGAAAGTCATTTTTACAATCGAGAAATACAAGGGAATCCCCGTCATTAGTGCGGACGATGACTGTCTGTACATCTGCAACTATGCGGAACAACTATATCAGCAATGGCTAAAGACTGGAGCTAGTGTGATTCGTTATACACCTAGGTCAAAACAGATTACACAAGGACCTTGCACATTGTATAGCCTATCCCCTACACTTGTACGAAAGTTCATAGATTCCCTAACGGACGAGCAGATTAGGGCATCGCAAGATGACCACGTGTTCTCCAGCTTCTTGCTCCGTAACGGAGTCAAGATAAACACGAGTGTTGGGAGCAAGAAGTTTCCTTTCGTATTCCACAACGACAACCAACCCCTAACAAAAGGACAACGCAAAAAGGCTTGCTATGCCCAATGCTTTTGGTATTAGTATATGAAACAGTACAACGGAGAAAAGGCAATTATCAGTTTGACTTCATGGAAAGCCAGAATCAACACAGTGGGCTTGACCTTGTTCAGCCTTGTAAAGCGGTGTCCAGGATTCCATATCGTACTTGTGTTAAGCGAAGAGGAATTTCCCAAAAAGGAAGCGGAGTTGCCAGATACAGTAATGGCATTCGTGGACCAAGACTTGATTGAGATTCTGTGGGTTTACAAAAACTACAAATCGTTCAAAAAAGTATTGTTCACGATGGACAAGTATAAGGATGTTCCAGTCATCTCTGCCGATGACGACTTAATATATCCAATTAACTATGCCCAAGTATTATATAATGTTTGGAAAACACATCCAACAAATTGTATAGGCTATACACATAGTTACCGAAATAATAAATATAAAACAAAAATTTTATGGGGCTATGCACAATTATTTCCTCCACGCTTCTCTAGGCTCATTGATTTCAAACTATTAGATGTGCTACTAATGAAAAATTGCATAGATGACGATGATTTCTATGCGGCTATTAGGCATAAATATAATGTGACACCCATAAGCCTAAACATACCCTATAAATCCTGGATAATCCCAATAAAATCTATAAATAAATCAACGTCTATAACATCTCAAAGAAAAAGTCATACCCCTGATATGACTATCTACAATGCACTACTAGGAACAAATTTATAAAATGAATCTAATCAGTCAAAATTGCCTAACGGGTCATATCTATAATCACTATAATATTCCATATAGTAACCCCTTTATATGGACGGTTATTGATTTTAATAGTATGCTTACCCTAATTAAAAACTATACTGAAATCAACTTTAATGATTACGAACTAATTAAAGATGACCAATGGAACTTTTCAATACGAATATGTAATAGCATACTCGTACAATATGTTCATTACAAATTAGACCTATCCTGCAATATACCAACTACAGATAAAATAGGAAATATTAGATACAAACACATTTGGGAATATATCATTGAAAAATATGAAACTCGTCTAAAACGACAACTCATTACCAATGAAAAACCACACTTTTGCATTTGTAATTTCAAAACCATTTATAGTGATGCAATCTATACAGAAGACCAACTACATCAAATCGAAAATTTTGCTAATGTCCACATCTTAAAAGGATGCGAAACATTATCCCCGTATGAATCCGCTATAAAATTCATTCAGGCTTTTCAAAACAAGATATACTAGGAAACTGTCTATCTAATTGAGCCACCATATAGCCTATATCCTCATTTGAAATCATTCCACTCTCGTTTAAACAAACCATAGGATAATTAAAATCATAAATAGGTTTAGAATTATCAAAGAAATAAAACTTACCACGAACCCTTGAATCCGCTACAAATCTACCTAGTTTAATAGTAACATAATAAAATAAATTCTGCAAAATATCTGTACGTGTCCTAAATCTAGAATTACCCAAGCTACCCCAGATATAAGACCCTAACTTATATAAACAAAATGCATTTATACCTTTACTATATGATACTGGCAAATGATGAGTTGAATATGCATCCACATTAGTCTGCATAACCAGTTTAGCCGCATTTAAACTATTTGATAACTGCACTCCCCAATCAGTGTCAGAAAACCCATATTCTTTAGCCAAATTATAAACTGGCTTATTATCAATAAAGAAAAAAGTATCAGGCAAAGTTTCGCAAAAAAAAGTATCATCATTACATAAAATAAAGTTATCACTCAATTCTTCAATATTGCTATAGAAAATCTCAATAACATTAGTATTAAATGTAGGCAAATACTCGGAGGGGATATAATCTTTATGATAAACTATCTTTAATCTAGGGCAAATAGTATTCAACCAACTAGGTATTTGTGTAGAACTAGCTAACACCAAAAATACATACCTACACCACAGACAATTTTTCTCTATACTACGCAATACATATCTCAATGTATTACAATCTCGAAATCTTCCGAAATCACAATCTCCACTATCTAATAGTTTATAATGTCTAAAATCTTGTTGCCACACTACGTCAAACGGGTTTACCCAGGGTATAACTATATCTATAGGGTCATTCATAATGTAAACAACTCCGCATAACTTAATTCTTCAACACCCAAGTAATTCGTAACAGATTTTTCACTAACTATTCGACACGGAGAACCTATCCATCGAATCATTCGTGCTTGCTCCTGTAAAGCACATTCATCATAAAAATGTATGTTAAGCAATATCCTGCTCCTAGAAATATATCTATCTAATAGAAGACTATCAAAAGTATGTAATGTTACTACCTTATATTTCGTAGATAATGCGTCTATTACTCTTTTTCTATGAGCATTCATAGACCCGTAAAATAAAATATCTATATCTTTAGGACTATTACAATATGCACTCCAATCCTTATAAGGTTTCAAAATATGCAACTTAACATCATCTCTAATTAAAGAAAGCACTTTAATATTTTCTTCATCATAATCCCACACTTCATCAGCTTTCTTCAACCAATAATAATAGAGCGGATGCAAAAAATTGCGTTGCTCTGCCAAAAGTGGCTCTTGATTAAATACAATCACCTTATCATACTTATTTTTATAATATTCAAAAGATTGATGCCTACTTAAATCGTGCGCCCCTAATATAACCACAGAATTAGTAGCATCCGAACTATACTCATTCTTCAAAGAATCCAAAGTATCATTAAAGTGGGGTGCGGACGATACAAACTGCATTAAACTCTCTTATCCTTCTGTTGTTTTAACTCATGGAATTTTATCATAAAATCTTCAAATTCGGAAACCACTTTATTATATTCGGCACTACCTATCATTGGAATATGACTATCACTAAATAGTACCCTTCGGTGCTGAATAGCCATAGTAACATTACTATGAGTATCAACCTTTTTAACTGGCTTTGAATTACCTACAATAGCCTGCACTGATGCCGGAGCATTTGCCACCCCCACCTTCGGGCGGGGCATCTTCTTCAATTCCTTCAATGTGGCAAGCAAGTTGCCCCTAGTCAATCTGTTACCCATAACTATCTTCTCCAAAATCCGGTCTTTGAACCGCCAATAACCATACCCGGCAAGAAGTACGGAGCGGGGATGCCCGTGTAGGCTTCGTTCCTCAAGTCCGTGATGTTCTCCGGGTCTTCGTCACGGTTAATCATAATAAATTCCTTCCAATACTTCACACCCTCCGTACCCTCGTTGAACATTCCATCGCCATCCAACTCGAACGGCTGCGAGGGGTACTTGGAGAACTTCAATCGCTGACCAATGGCAATCTTGCAATGAGCCACGAACAGATTCTCCAACTCTTCGGGCAGCCCAGCCAAATAAGCATTGTTGGCATTCAAGGCGATGACAACCTGGATTGTTGCCGTTCCGTTGAAAGTCCTCGTCTGGGTGTCCACGAACTCGGACAACTTGCCGGTCTTTCCATCAATCGTAACCACTTGGTCCATCAAGATGTCCGGCACATAGTCGCCACTCTCGATGGAGTAATTGAAAGTATTGGTACGAGGGAACAGGCGGTACTTGCGATACCAGTGCAAGGCTTTCTTGTACATACGGGCTACTGCCGAATCCGAAATAAGTTCTTCGGTTTCGATGTTCAATTCTTCATCGAGCACATCTCTCAACGATACAGCCATGATTCTAGTCCTTTACCTTGTTCGCCACATCACGGATGTAACGCAACTGGGTAGCAAAATATGCGAGAAGGTCAAGTTCAGCGGAAGCCATAAATTCCGGTCCGAGGGTATCGAACAGAACGATTTCCTTCAACTTCTCAACCGTGTTAATTCCCTCAAGGTACACCCTTACCTTGTAGTCTATTTCCATTTCGGGGCTGACCACGATGGCATTGGATGCGATAGTCACATACAAAAGCGTGAGCCTATCCGAAATGGACTTGTAGATAGGTTCTCCGGCTGCGGTCACGGACGATTCAAGTTCGGAGTTCGGGAGAACGATTTCCCAGTGGGTGCTATCGTTCTGGGGCAACTCGCTCCGTTCCACGGACTCAATGCATCTGTAATAGCAGATGGAGTTGTCGTTGAAGGTCACATACACGGTTGCACCAACATTGTAGTTCCTACCCTTCTGGAAGGAAGCGAACTCGTAGTACATCTCCGCAAGCACGGCAATGGTATCGTACTCGTACTGACCATCAGGCATCCAAGTAAACTCAATGTCGAGGGCTGCGATGGCATTGCCCCTATCAAGCCCCTCCGTGTCCACGATGGACGGAAGGAAGCAAGTACACGGAATCATACCCACATTCTCAAGCACGTATGCGGACAAATCCTGTGCCGTGCTACCTTCGGGCGGTGTACCCCAAGTGGCGTTGGCTACATCTGCTACGGTCCCTAAAGCACCGTCCGTCTTGCAGACCCTCGCACCCTTAATGACAATCTTCGCACCCGTAGAAACCGCACGGGCGAGGGCAAGAGTTCCTTCGTTTGTAGGCATATCTATTTGAACTGACATAGCTAAAGCTCCTCGATTTCCTTTTCAATCTTGTCCAATGCTTCCTTCTGGTCCATACCGCCTATAGGTATGGAAATAATCATCACATCCCCATCGTAGATTTCCATTGCCACCCCATCTTCGGAGAGCATACAAGCGGCAGAATACCCCGCTGGTAGTCTGCGGTTGGTTTCGGATTTTAACTCTTGAATATCCAAGTTCAATGCTTCATTCTTCCTAAACTTCGACATAACTACAATATACCTTTTTATGCGTTGAATATTACCTTGTACATCGGGGCAAAGCCGGTACCATCCACTTCCACTTCCGAGGGGTCTGTAACGAGGTTGTCCACGGAATCGAACTGGAGCATACCCAAGAGGTAGCCCCTCCAATCCCACAGATAGACGAGCTTGGGAGCGCCACCACCAATCAGCATCGTTGCCGGTTCATCCGGTACCCACTTGAAGGAAATAGACTGCGAGATGTCCGATGAAGTGATTCTCACTACGGCGGTCTTGAAATCGGAAACGGGTCCAGACCAATAGCCGAGCATCTTCACTCCAATCGACTTCCAACCGCCAAACTTCAAGATTTCGTCCATAACCCATTCTTCGGGTCTGTCGAAGATGTACTGGTATTGCAGACATTCTACGGACGGGGTAAGCTGGCTAGGTGCGATTCGCATAGTGCATCCCACCAATCCCTTGCACAAGTACAAGTCAGCACCGCTCCCCATCTGGGTAGCATCCATGAATCCGCTGAATCCGTGGTCATCGGGATTAGGCTTGTAATCGCCAGTACCCGAAGAGCCGTCATTGCCTAGGCATCCGATGGTAAACTTGGAAATCCACTTGCCATCGGCATCTTCCTTGAACACGATTCCGGTTTCCGTAGGCACGAACTTCAAGCGGATGTACACCGCCTGCTCGAACGGAAAATAGCGGAATCCGTTGCCAGCCACATAGTCCATATATTCAATCCATCCGGTGTCATCGTCATACGGAGTGTCCAGCTTCGTGTAAGAGAAGAGCAGCTTCGGGTAGTAATACTTGACGGACATCGTGATGAAGTCAAAGTATTTCGACGGGAAGAGTTTCAGCCCGATTGCACCTCCCCAAGCGTCTAACAAGCCAACAGCCCCGGACACCCCGTTGACCCTCGCCCTACCAATCGCTATCAAGTTTACCTTCAAGCGGAAGTAGATGTAGATAGGGATTTCGTAGCCGAGAAGTTCAGCCAGAGAGGGTGCGATGCTACCGAAGTAGTTGTGGTCAATCCACTGCTTTTGATTTTCGTCGATTACGGCACAATCCTCCGCAAGCCTATCAAGCAAGTTCACTGTTGCACGATAGTAGCGGTTGTTCACGTCAAAGCGGAAGTCCTTGACATCCCTATCCGAACCGATGTGCTTGAACGAGTAGATGGGCGTCCACTCGCTATTTTCCAAAGACCAAGCCCACACCACATCCGCATCCTCTCCGGGTCTGGAATAACGAATCCACGGAATATCGGCATTGATAGTATTTCGGGGGTCGCTCATATCGCTAGTGTTGGGGTCGCCACTTCCAGTCCAAACCTTGTCAGCCTTTACGGATTCGGCAATCTGCTTTACCTTGTCAATTTCCGTGTAGATGTTCTTGATTTCCGTTCCATCGGAATCGAAGTATTTCACGGAGGGGGTTTCCCTATGGAGGTCTTCCGCATCCAAGCCGATTGCACGGAGAGCGGAACGGAAACCAGGGTAGGTTTCCCTAGTGCGATAGAGCATAGCCCACAGAAGGACGCTGTACTTCGACCCCATCGCATTGATGAGTTCAACCGGCATCCCAACGAGCCTTGCATAGATTCGGAATGCTTCTCCACGGACTGGGTAGGTCTTGCTGACCACCGCATTCGTAGCATTGGTGTACGGAATGATTGCGGGGTCACGGAGCATAGAGTCGTTAGATGCACTATAGACCTCCGTCCAATGCGGATTCTTGTAATGCCCCGGACGGTATGCTTCCTCAAGGTCCTTCTCGGAGATGGATGTTTCGTTTCGCTGATAGAGCGAAATCACATTGTTAGACACCACGGACACGAGGTCGCCGGGTGCATAGTCATAGAAATACTTGCGGTCATAGTGACCCCAGTAGTGGCGAACCGGAAATGCACGGAGCAAGTCCATCTTGAACAGATAGCCACCTACGTCGATGACACTCCAGAGCGATGTAATCTCGTACTCGCCATCGGGCATACCGCCTATGGGTTCGTCGAGAAGGTAGTACACACCACTTATCCAACAGAGTGTAGGAGTGCCGTCATCATCGTAGTAGGTATCAGGGATGATGCTCCCCTCCCTAGTCTGTTCGGGGTTGTCTGGGTCGGGAACTTCGTGCTTCGGGATGTCCATCAGGGCATAGTAATCATTACCACCGTAAGAAACAATATCCCCTTCCGTATAGGTAGCGAACTGCCCGAACGGAGAAACGAGAACCTTTACACCGAGAACCCTCTTGACCCCGTTCACGACAACTTCCGTACCCACGGGCAACTGCGGACCGCTGATGAAGAGCCTACCGCCCCGGACGAAAGCACGAGCAGCCTTGTAGCTAGTTGCATAGAACTGGCTCACGGCAGCGGGGGCGTTCGCCTGCTGAAAGTTGTAGAGCGGAACACCGGCTTCGTAGAGTGCTTCCATAAACTGCGGTTCAATAACCAATCGGTTCAAGTCCGCAATGGTACGGCTCTCCCTATTCCACGGGGTAATGACCCTACGGAGAATCGGGGGTTCGTCGATGGACACCCAAGAACGCCAGATGGGTTGGGTTGTGTAACCCGTTCCGTCATCTATGGACAACATAAAGTCGAGGGCATACAAACCCGGAGTTTCGGGGTTCGGGTGGTTGCAGGAAACGCGGTTGGAAACATCTATGGAAATGTTGCCCACACGGACTTCCACACGGGGGTACTCCACCACATATTCCACGTAGGCATCCACAGAGATGACTTCCGCTGGCAACTGGGTAAGGTTCACTGTAAGTAGGGCATCTTCGGGGATGGGTTCGTCCGTATTCTCACGGATGAACTCCTTCCAGTAAGAGGGTATCGGGTCAGCCCCTTCTTCCACGATAGGACGGAGAATAACGCCATCCTTCGTGGTGGCTACAACGGTATACCTTCTACGCTCCGATTTAGTTATAGGGTCTAACCATTCATACGATGTATTGATAAAATAATCTTGCATCTATAAAACCCTCTTACTTGGATGCCAACTCAACGGTAGGCATCATATACGCACAATAGTAACCGCCCTTGATTTCGTTCTTGAACAAGAAATCCGTACACGAATAGGGTGGGAGTACAACATAGCTCAACGGAACAATCGTACCCCTATCCTCGACCGTTTCCTCCGTGAACATCCAGGCATTGCAGACCCTAACGGAAGAGTCCGTAGGATTGCACACGGTAGTAAGGTAATTATTCATTTCGGGGATTTCAACCTTCAAGTACATCGTTCCGTATGCGGACACACGGCTAAAGCTCTTCATCGGGTACAAGGTCAAAAGGCTTGCCGGAGAACTCGTAGTGAATGGCTTATCCATCCTATCGGGAAACGAGGTTGCCGTAGTCTGCTTGTAGGAGTAGGTCACTACCCCGTTGTTCGCAACACTTGGAATGGGTATCTGCACGAAGATGTGTGCCTTGTGCTTATCCAGTTCCGCTTGAACATCCTCATTGAAGTAATCAGCATAGCTCATCGTGTGCTTAACGGTGTACAGCCCGAAAACCATCTCGTCTGCCCACAGCCCAATGTTCGTGTAGGTGGACAAGTCCGCTTTGGGAGTGTTGTCCGTGACAATCTTAATAGGGAAATCAAGATGTATCTTGTTCAAGTGGAGATTCTTGAAGATGCTACTATCGGATAGATACAAGGTATCTCGAACAGTGATGCCCCCGTTCATAATGCAGTAATCCGTGTGGACCGTTCCGCTAGGTTGCATCTTGCCGATACGGACGCCACTACCGAGAGTCAAAGTATCAGCCTTGAGGGTCTTGATAGCGCCACCATTGATTGTGATGGATTCCGTTCCGTCGCCGAACTCCTTGATGTCAGCTTGCACACCGGCATTGGACACCTTCAAGTCCAAATAATACTTGTGGTACTTCCCGTTCTGCAAGGGAATGTCCTTGCCATCTGGCAGGAGTTCAGCCTTGCCACCGAGGGTCAGCTTCGGGAACAGACGAGAAACGAGTCCAAGGATAAACTCCGTGGAGGGAACAAGGTCTATAGAGCCGTCAGCCCACTTGAGTTCCACAATGCTGATGCCTTGCGAACTCTCAAGCGGAGAAATCTGCTCGATACCATCAAGGAAAACCTTGATGTCATACTGCAATTCCCTAAAACTGCGAGTGGCGGTATGTGCATTCAACATCGTCATATCGGGCTACTCCAGTGCGTAAACTACCTTCTTCGAGGTATCATCCGTGATGGTATGGCGGTTTACGATGAACCTACGACACGAATATGCCTGCAAGTCCGTGAGGTCGCCAAAGACAACGGAACTAGGAACTATCTCCGTAGGACTAGAATAATTTAGGGTCATAGACCTATAAATCTTCCAAGTGTTCTCCAGCACTTGATAGTAAACCTCCTTACCGATGTCGGAATCCGCAAAGGTACACAACCTCAAAGAACCCTCACCGCTATCCACAAATATGCCGGTGGGCCACAACATAAGAGCGGCAAACACAAAATTAGTTCCGTTCAAGTCGATGGTCGTGGAACTCGTAGTACCCTCAAAAGTAACTTCGGCATTCACATTGTTCGGAACTCGCAACATAGCCGTAGAAAACAAGCTACCCGAAGTGAACGAACTATACTTGGTATTGCCACAAATCTTAATAAGGTCCGGCACAACGAAGCCAGCCGCAAAGTTGGAAGCATTATACTTCACAAAGCCAAAGTCGCCGGGGTTCAGCCCAGAGGACATATCCCACACTTGGTTCGTAATGTTAAGCAAACTGGCGGCGTTGTTGAGAGGGGCATTGTTGCGATAGAACACATTGCGGACATACTGCGGAGTGAACCTACGGGTGCCAGTCACGAACATATCCGTACAAGTGACCCTTCCATTCACTTGCACATCCTTGGCGGTAATGCCACCGGCATTGAGGACACCAACATCGAGATTGTTCAACTTGAGCTGGGAGAAGCTGAAATTGCCACCACGGACATTGACCGTTCCTTCTGCCGAATTGATAGTAGCCCCGTTTGCGGTCACTTCATTGACCCTGCACTTGTCTAAAGTGGATGTACTCAACTTCTCGCAAGTAAGGGTGGCTAGATTTCCGTGGATGTCCGTAATAGACAAGTCGCCATTAGCATTGACGGACAATGTGATTCGGGTTTCGCTATCCTGCCCACCGAGAGTAATCTGCTCGAAATTTCCGCTGCGGTAATCGTCGATGACCTTGAGAAGACTATTGACCGTAATCTCCTGACCGCCCACAGTGAAGGTCACGGGTTCTTTTCCGTTCAAGAATGCACGCAAGTTGAGAATAAGCGAAAGGAAGTCCGCATTCGCTTCGGACATCACTTGAAGAGCCGTAGAGTTGTCTGCTATGCTTGCCATTGGTTTCCTTCCTTATACCGTAGAACCTTCTCCAATCTTTCCAATATTCACAGAATCCTGCCCCGGATGCGCCCAGAACAACAGAGTCACATAGGACTGTTGCGGAATGACAATCGTTCTAGTTGAGCCACTTACATCATATATGAAGTTGACCGTCACATCCCCAAGCGGAGTTCCCACCCTATTCGTGTAAGCATTGATGAGCGTGACGATGCCACAATACTGCCAAGCAGCCGTTACATCTTGAGCCATCAGCGATTGCGGAGGGGCTTGCACCGTAAAGGTATAGTTGTCTATGGTGGCATCGTTATTTCTAGCGTCAATAAATCCGAGCCACATTACCCTAGGCAACTCGAACATATTGAAGGTAGTCACAGCCTTGTTCGGGATGCAAGTGGTAAAGAAGTCATTCCTTATAGCCCTCACGAAACCGGCATAGCCCTGGTACTTGTCAAATGGGTCTTCGGACGGACCGCTCCCTTGGCTATCCACCCCAGCATAAGTTGCATACCCGGAATAGCGGGTAGCAATCAAATGACCACTAGAACCATATTTAGACCTAAAGTTTATCTCGTCAACGGTGGGGCGGTTCAGCGAAAGACCCTCAATCAAGTCGTTACGAATCTTGGCGAGGTTGTCCACGGAATGCTCCGTTCCATCGCTCAAACGAATCTTGACCGTTGTCGGAGTGGTGGTGTTTACAATCTCATCCCATTTGGTAACAAGCTGGGTAACATCACTCTGCGAAGAAACGAGTGCCTTGATTGCATCTGCAAAATCTACGAGAGAATGAGGAAGCTGAACCATTATAAGTTCTCCTTAATTTCAATTTCCAAAAGGCTTGGCGGTACATAGGTTGCGGTGGGCAACTGCAAAGCCAAGTCAGCATTAGCGGCATCGCCAGTGAAACGGATGTTCACATAGACGGCAGAAAGGCTGAACTTTTCCGTAAGCTGGGAGTTCAAGTCGTCAGCCCTCAATTCCTTGTTCACATTGTAGCAGACATAATCCTCAATGTAATTGCGGATGTTCTGTTGCATAGAATACGGTGCCTTGTACTTGCAACTGACCGTCACGCCAATCTGTGCCAAAGGCTCAACTACAACGGATGTGAAGCCCAGCTTTCCAGCGATATTGAAGTAACCCTTGATTTCGGACTCGAACATCATCTGGGTCATCTGTTCGTAATCGTCGAAGCGGTATGCCACATTAGCGAACGGATTGTTCACGTTGTTGGCATCGTAGTTCTGTTCTAGCTGTTCGCCCTCGTCACGGGTAGCCCAGTAACGGATGAGGGTAACTCCATCATCCCCAAACACGGATGCGCTTTCCTCGCTACCCGGCTCGACCACCTCGCCACCGTCCTGAATGGCAAGCCAAAGTTTCTTCGTGCCGGAATGATAGACCACATCGCCACGGCTATAGTGGCTATCTGGACTCCAGTACCTTCTGTTCTTCAAGACAAGACCGGACATTACAATCGTAGCATTGTCATAGACACAAGCGGACGGATAATACTTCTCGTACATAGCCCCGATAGCGGAACCGTTGGAGAGGTTGATGAAGAACGTCCATCCCTTACGAGCGGACGGAACACCGCTTATGTAGTTGGGGTCGGAGCAAATCCACACCCCATCGCCATAAACAACCATATCCCCCGGATGGTAGGTCTTGCTAGAACTATAGCGGTATCGCTTGTAGAAAATGATGAGGGATTCCCTAGTCTTCTTGTCCACCCCCTGGGCATACAATGTGCTTGCCGGGGTCTTATAGTAGGCATAGCCCTGGGCAAGCATTCGGATGGTCTTCCACACAGACCAGTTGTATTCCCTACGGACACCCACGGACTTGACGAACGGAATTTTCATAACTTCCGTTGCAAGGTCCCGCTCGTCCGTAATCTTACTTGCGGCAAAGAACTCCGCAATGGAACGGGAACGGAGCGAACTGGCAGTGTCGCCCATGTCTAACGGAGTCAAAAGGGGGATGCCATCGCCCTTTGCAAAAATAGGTGTAATGTCCTTGTTGAACTTGATGGTGGAATGGTCAACGGGTGCGAGGTTATCGCACTTGACATAGGACACCTTCACGGACACGATGCCGGTCTTGTTGTTGTAGCCCTTGCCGAAGATTTCTCCATCACCGAGAGTGATGGTCATACCACGAGGGGTGTTCTGTGCAAGCACGGCATAATCATTGTTCGTCATCCCAAGGAGTTCATCCAAGGACCAAGCAATGTCGAGCGGAACGGGGGTATCATCCCCGTCCATCACAAGTTTCACTTCAACGGATTCGGACCATATAGCCTTATAGGTTTCAGCCACATAGATAGGGGCGAACACACCCGGAGTATAGCCGTCGAAACCCTGGTTGATTTCTTGCTGAACATAGTTACCGGCACAATAGAGAGCTTCATATTCCTTATCGTTGGTGTCCTGACCTTCAACAACACCCGTTCGCTGAATGTCATACACGATAAGATTGACCTTCGAACCATCCTTCAATCCGATAGTGCCAACGGAACTCCAGTAGGTGTAATCTCGTTCACTCCAGAACCTAAAGGGATGTGCGGCACTAATCTTGGGTGGCGTGATGGACTTGACGCTATTGAGCAACAGACCTTCCGTCATCTTGAGAAGGTAGGCATCGTTGCTATACAGAATGTCCATATTCAACAGATGCGATGCGGCACGGGCGGTAACGGAGTCAAGTCCGTATGTGAGCATCTGCAAGAGCGAACGGACCTGCTGACCAAATACGGCAGAATCCTTGTTCAATGCCGCACCGGAACGACCCAATCGTTCCTGCAAGGACATATTCGCCAGAGTGAAATGGTCAAAGAATTGCGGAGTATCTGCCATGGGTGCTACCTAATCGAAGGAATGTCGAAAACTTCTTGTCCGAAAGTCAACTGCAAGTCAACCGTAAAGCGGTCATCACCTTGTGGGGATGTGACTTCCAATGACAAAATCTCGTTGTCCTTGACCACGTGCGAAAGAATCAAAATCTGGTAAATCTTGGACCTTACCGCTTCAATGCCGTTGAAGTCCGTGAAATCCCCGATGGCTTCGCTCAAGTCCGGGATGGAGGGGTCTGTATAGCCGAGGTCGCCAAATGCGAGAATAACGCACTTGCAAGCCTGCAAGCGTTCCCTGCTCCCCACTACGAGCAGTTCGTTAGTTCCATCGTAATCGTGTGACAAGTCCATGGCTTAAATATATATAATTTAGCCCTAGACCTCAAAGGAACATTTGTCTGGATAGCGGTTCGCAAGGTACTCTGCGGTCATACGGACACTCCGTCCGTCCGTGTCGTTGAAGCACACAACCCTACGAGAATCGGCTTTCTCAAAGACCCCGGATGTAAAGGTAGGCATCTCGAAATAGCCCAGATGCGGGAACTTCTCGCTGTTCTCCGCAAATCCGCTTGCATTCTGCAACATCATCAATGCCATGTGATTATAGTCGTCCGGTCTTCGCCACTTGCCCAAGCCCTTTGAAATAGTTGCCCATTCCTTGTCCAAGAACTCCTTGCAGAACTCCGCATTGTAGACCTGGAACAGATGATGCCACTTGAAGTACGGAATGGGTCTGCCCAGATGAGTAGATACTAGGCGATGCCCGTTCGTCAAGGTCTGCCGGAACTGATTGTGAGTTCCATAGGGTTCACGAGTTTCGATGAACGTGAGGGGCTTGCCATCGTTCTCAAAGAAGGAATCATCGCAAGGGGAGTTCACATACATATCGTCGTTGGACAATATGAAATTGCCCTTCAAGTCCAGTTCCTTAATGGCACAGAGTTCAATGGTGCTTGAGTTGAAGCACGGCCTGCAACTAGCCGGGATGAACTCGTTGTGGTAATGCACAACGATTCGGGGGTCATCCTTGTTCAAGTAGGAAGGGAACTGGGAGGGTTGCATAAGGAGCAAGTGGACTTTCGTCAATGACTTGTAGTTCTTCTCCAACGCCCTCCACCAATACTTGAAGAGTCCGTGGCTTGAATACCGCCTACGGAATGGCTTGAACATCACGCTCTTCGCCCGTTCCGTGCGAAACTTGAAATGCTTGGCTTTACAGAAAACCTCAAGCCAAGCATCGTCATCACTTTCAACAAAAGGAATTAAAATATCCAAAAGGACATTTCTCCGTTAGTCGCAAATCTTCTTTCGGGAAGCCTTTCCGCTAGTGCTTTCTGCGGTCTGCTTGGAGTCGAACTCAATCTTGACCGTCTTCACGCCCTGCGGGACTTTCACTATAACTTCGTGAACTACCGATGACCTAAAAGGTGTCGGCTTCTTGTCTTCGCTTCGTTGTGGGAACTTGCCATAGGCAGCCATTGGCAGGCTATCTTCGGTAGCGATTCCACACTCTGCGGGGGCTTGTTCCAAGCACCCTGCTAGATTACGGGTTCTAGCAAGACCGCATAAATCAGTTATCGCTGAATACTCGTTTTGCTTCATTATGTGTGTTCATCCAATCATTGTTTCAGTTGGGACACCCAAAGTTATCAAGAATGCTTTGATATATCCAGTATGCATAATATAACTAATTACTGGCTAAAATGCAATACCCACAACTAACTTTTAGCAGGCCTTACCCTCACCCTAAAGCGTGTAGGCTTGTGACCGCCTATTTATCAACCTTCTTCGTAGCCATTATGCATTCTCCTTCTTGCGGCGACGGCTCTTCTTGCCGGTGGTCTGTTCTTCGGCAATCGGGGCTTCCACAACCGGCTCTACGGTTTCGGCAACTGGTGCTTCGGCAATCGGTTCAGCGGTAGCCTTTTCGCACAAGTCTACCGGCATTCCGTCTTCTGCGGATTCAGCCGGGGCTTCTGCCGTGCCTACGCATTCATTGACCGGAGTTTCAGCGGGTACTTCGGGGATTTCCGACTTCGGTTCTTCCGGGGCGGTAGGCACTTCGGGTGCTTTCGGTTCTTCAATCTCCGGCTGTTCAGCCTTGCCTTCGGACGGAGCGGACTTGGAGACCGGCTTTGCATCCTTCTGCAAGAAACGGCTACGGCGTTGGGCAATGAGGTTCTTCAAGTTACTGATTTTTTTCTTGTTCATTGGTCATATCCTTTTTCTTGGGAGAAAGACGAATTTCAATCTCCTTGAGCTTTTCCTCAAAGAAATGTAAGTAATTTCGGAGAACTACTACACGGATGCCCAAGAAAATGTCACCGATTACGGCAACGACTAGGCAAATTATGAGAATTTCAGTTGTGGTCATCGTTCTTTTCCTCGGTCTTTGTGGTCTTGCCATCCTTATGCAACAGAATATCTATCTGGGATTGGAGGTCCTGTATTGCATTGTTTAGCTGGATAGCCTTGTCGTTCGCACGGGATGCCAAGAACCTAGTGCGGACATTGGCTTCCCTCAAGAAACGGAACAGCTTCTCGAACTTACGGAACTGCACAACCGCCCTCCGTACCGTGTAAACCAGATATAGGCAAGCAATCAGCAAGCCCAATGGGATAATCAACGATACGAGTTCGTTCAAGAGTTCCATAGGCAATCCCTACCGTTTCATATACAAGCAAGCCAGTACATCGCCACGGATGGGGCGAATGCGGACGAAGCCCGTGGACGTGGCAACACTCTTACACGAAGAGCCACCGCCACCAGCTTCAATCATCAGCCCATCCCCTAGGGCTACCGCTACGTGGGTAATCTTGGACATAGACTTTCCAAAGAAGAGGATGTCGCCATCGTGGACATTGCTCCAGTCAGCCCCCTCCCACTTTCCCGATTTGACAAGGGAATTGTACAAACCCTGTGCCGTGGTGTCGGAACCGGAGTACATCCCCATAGCCCAAAGACCCTCAAGAACCAAACCGGAACAGTCGAAACCTTGGGATTTCTTACCGGTACCATCCCCACTCCAAATGTAGGGAACACCGATGAAATGCTTTAGATATTCTGTAAGAGTCATACTATGCCGCTTCCTTTGCAGACCAACTGAAAGTAAAAAGCACCTTGTTGGTATCGGTTAAATCGTCGTCTTCCTCGTATGCGGACTTGCCGAATGCACGAACGGCATAATAGACAACATTACGCTTGAACTTTCCCATCCCAGCCCATTCAAGACCGGCTCTCAAGAACTCGTCAGCAAGTTCACGAGTTACCGGATGTTCGCCATTGCAATCGTAACAAATTGTGTAGCAGAGGTCATGAATAAGGTAAATTAGGCTTTTCTGTTGGTCCCCTATCTGGTCCACAAACCTATCAACGGCAATGCCACCGGACCTGAAATTTGTTACAAAACCTTGCTTGACTCCAAGCTCCAAACACCCAATGTCCGTAATGACGGAAATCTTTGTATCTTGTGAGAGCTTGTAATAGCGGTTTCCTAGCGGTGTCACGGCAAGGCAAGGCTTGTCCATTACGATTGAATACACATTCATACCTAATCCTCCTTCTTGTACCTTTCCGAAATGATACCCTTGATAAAGGACAAATCATTAGAGATGGAATTTATCTTGTTATACAACTGATTCAATTCATCGGCACGCTTGTTATCATTTTCGGCAATGGTATCTTCCAACTTCTGTATTCTCTTGGAGTGGTCACGGATGACGAATGCCGCCCAGGCAAGACAAAGCGTTGCTGGCACTCCTATGATGCTCGACAATCCAGATAAAATCTCCACAAACTTCTCCATAACTTTAAGACCTCCTAAAATACAAAAACTATAGCCACCTATGCAAAAATATAGATTTTCCACATACATTTCCTATAGAATTTGCTTAAGACTGCATTACAAACATAGTCTGTTAACAGGAAGCGATATTTCAGTTTCGCTTCTTTGACTTTTAGGAATAGATTCTTCCAAGTCTTCACTCCGGCTAGTGTTTGCTTCCATCGCTCATCTAGCGTTTCAACGTTGAACTTGGGGTAGAACCACCCCTTTTCAAAGTTCTTGTATGCCCTGCGAGCTATCTCGATAGATGCCGCAACCATATCGGGGGTATTTTCATTGCCATAGGCAAAGTTACCAACGATGGACGAGTAAGCCGGGTTTACTTCGACCAACTCATATTTGTGGATGTTGGCAAGCATCTTTAATTTGTTTACAAATAGATTTCGTTCCCACTTGTTATTACAGAGCCTATTGATATTCTTACCTTTCTTTTTATCTGTAGGCTTAATAGTAAGGTCTTTGATAGCAAATTTAGAACACTTCCAATAATCTACCAACTTGTTAATCTTATGGGCTATCGCTATTGTTTCATATTTTAATTTATTTGTACGGTACTTGGATTTTGCATCCGAAGACGATTTCCCACTAGATGTTGTAAGTGCCGTTAAATCATAAACCTCTTTATGCAAGACTTTAAACTCATCTTTATTATCAAACTCAATAATAGATACCCCAATGTAGTTGGGGTTCATATCTATCCCTAAAACTCTGTTATGCTTCAAGCCCTTGTAGGCTTCATTATAAATCAAGGACTCATCATAAGTAAGATAAAGATACTTATCCGTAAACTTAACCGTAATTGACATCTTCTTTTGGGCCGCAAGTTCTTGTACTATAGAAAGTTCGTGTGCTAGTTTCTTCTTTATAGGGAAAAACCGGATTTCCTTATGAACATACCGTGAGGGTTTGTATATTATAAGACTATTCAACAAATCAAAATCTATAAGACGATTGCCCATATTAGCCATTTCACCATAGCTACAGACAGGTATCATTCGAGTTCGCTTGAATTGGTCTTTTGTAATTAATCCTTTAAGGTATTGCGTTAAATTCCATTTGCCCCCGAACACAACTTTTTCTTTTCCACGGGCTAGATAGATAGTCTGTGCTTCCTTCACAGCGGAATGAATAAACCAACTATTGTGGGAGAACTTGGAACTAACATAGGCACGGACTTCCTTTTCGGAAAGTCCTTCTTGGTAACGATTAAACGCCATACGGACGATACTGCTAAATACACGCATATCGTCTAGCACATCGGGTGCATTTGATATTTGGAGTTTAACCGTTTTCATAGTCTAAATATACATTGTTACATAACAAATGCCAATCTTATCTTTAGGCTGATTTATAAAAATTTCAATGACTCTCATAATAGTTGTATATAAATACCTATAAAACACAAATAACAAAGTTAAAAACAAAGTATGATTACATTATCATTATTTATTCCGCTGCAACGCCTGCTCGTATGACAACCGCCTACGATTGTATTCTTCCTCGCTGATTTCCTCCATATCCCTATAGGTTTCGGCATAGAATCGTTCGCAAGGAATTTCGTTCCCTTCTGGGTCAACTATCTTGATTATGCGTGATGTATCGAAGCATCCGGGTTCGGCATTCACGGAGTCGAACTGCTGGGCATATACCTTGTATGGCTTGTCGCTAGGGATGTAAGGGAGCGTAATTGGTCCGCAAATCTCGTTGACAAGTTTTGATGCAAGTCCGCTATGCCACGATGTTTCCGTTCCGTCATCTTTCACTTCTATGAGGATGGTGCGGTCAACATCGCTATACTCTACCGTGCCATCGTCATACACATACTTGAAAAGTGCATACATTCGGGAGTTTTGATATACGGATTTGCCATCCCTATCGAAGTCGCAACATTCATTCCATTCTTCGGGAGAGTCCGTAATAGGTGTGAGGGGCTTGCCGTCTATTAGGCGGTCAAGAATCTGCTTTGTAAGTCCTATGGAAAATCCGCTATGTCCATCGTTGCAAAGGGAGCGGAATGCCTTGAGTGCGGACTTGTAGCATCCGGTACCGTAGGAATCCTCTCCCTTGCAGGCAATGGCTACCTCACGTTCTGCCCAGTCCGAGAGGGATTCTTGAAGACGGATGTGTGGGTGTGATTTCAACCGGAGTAGCTTGGTCAGTTGCTCGTCAAGTCTGGAGATGCGGTGGTTTACTTTTGTTATACGCATAATACCTAGACCCCCTCCATAAGAATCAGTAATTTAATCACCCAAACCTGTAGCGTCCTTGGTGTCCTTAATCACGTCATCTAACGATTCAAGAATATAATCCATATCGCTAATAGTATCTTCATTGATTTCTTCCTCGGATGGGGAGAACTTATCAACAATACCCTTCAAATATTCAAGGCGATTTAATACATCCCTCTTCCGTTGTTCAAACACCTTGTAAGCAGAAGAATCCTCATTCTTCACAGAATCGCCCTTGTTCAGTTTTTCTGTTGTATGTACCTTAATTGTCATAGACATAATGTTTATTCCTTTAGTTAAAATGAATTGTTATAGACACCACAAAGTATCACGAATAATTGCACGAGAAATTCTACCAACCTTGAAATTCCATATAAACCTTATTATCGGTATAATCAGTAATTAGGTTGCTCCAGTACATTTCTTCGGCGGAACTATACTTATACCCTCGTACCTCAATATTAGTGCAACGAGCTGGAGTGGTACCACTAGCAGGGTCACACTGTACCTCCGTAATATACATAGGGTAACGGTCCCCCCACGGGTCCGATGCCACAGCCCCATCAATTTGAATCACATCCCCACGATTAAACCACTTGGCAAGTTCTTCGGGAGTTACTGGCTTAAAAATAATGTTCCCATTATTAATACTGTAATTCTGCCTGTCACACAGCACATTACGAGGGGTAAGACCCGTGTCACTCTCGCTGACCTTCAAATACTTTATCTGCACAATCAAGTCGTGATTACGATTGTAGATTAACTTCCAATCGGACACATCCGATGTTCCGAGTGCAATCCAAATATCGCCAGTAGAACTATTGTTATACAAATAACCATAATTTGTAGGTGCTTCGGTGGGGTCTGCATTTTCCGTAACAAAGGGAGCTAGACCCTTCTGTGTTACCGTCCACACATTTTCGGATGTAACCGTGTACTCATAAAATTTCCCTGAACTATCCGCTGACGACCTAAATGTACAAGAACTTTCAGTAATGCTGGCTAAAGGAGCTACGCAGTTGTGACTACTATCAACTAAAATAGCAATTAATTTAGCATTTACAGCAGAAATAATGGAAGCATACTGTGTAACTCCATATTCTATGGTCCGCACATTTGTATTCTTGGCATACTCGGCAAGAATGCCCTTACCATCAATGCGAGATAGCAATATTGTATTACTATCTAAAGGGCTATTTTCAAAAGTAGCAGGCTTCCAACCAAAAGTATAGGAGGTATCGTCCTCCTGCACCTTATAACCCATAAAGATACTAGATGTAGTAGGGTCTGGAACAATATGGTCGTAATCCCCTAAACCAACAAGACGCTTGTAGCCGGGTTCTCCATAAGACTTAGTATGGTCTATAACACAGATGTAACAACGGTTATCATCCTCACAAAAGCCAATCTCCCTCTCGGATAAGTTGGCGAGAAGGTCACTCATTGGGCCGGACCTATGTAATTGCTTTGAGGGAATTATTGCCATCAGTAAAATCCTTGTTTGCTATACACCCTAAATGTATATAAATCTTACGGAATTGGCAAAATGATAAACGACTAAACCGAGAATATTATGGAACAAATACTCAAACTAGGGCATATAAGTTGAGTATCTATGGACAATTACAAATGGAGCCGACTACCCCATAATCCACATATACTTTTTCTCCACCATCTATTTGATATTGACATACTCCCACGACTAAAGGCGTGGGATTCTAGGAGTTGCCACAGACGGACAACATTTCCCAAAGGTAGATGCCCCTACCTTTTGTAGATTCAGTGCAGCATTGAAATCCCTGTTGTGCAAACATCCACAACTAGGACATACCCACTCTCGGATTGTTATGTCTTTTAACGCCGTGTTCTTAAAACCACATTCACTACATAACTGCGAAGATGCAAAATACTTGTCCGCATACATAACGGTCTTTCCCGTCCTGTGTGCCACATATCCCAAAATGGACAGAAAAGCATTCATCCCGAAATCGTTTATGGATTTCTTGAACCGCCTGTCCATACTAGCCAAATCAAGGGTTTCAAACACCATCACATCGTAGTCCTTGCATAGTTTCCTAGCAAGTTTCCAGTGTAGGTCTGCCCTTTGGTTTGTCACCTTTTCGTGCATTTTCTGTAGCGTCCGCAGCGAGCCTCGTTTCCCTTTGGACTTGGAGTATTTACGGCTCAAGTTCCGCAGGGAATTTAGGTTTCGCTGCAAGAGTTTAGGCATACTGCAATCCGAGCCGTCCGAAGATACAAGAAAGTTCTTTAGACTGAAATCAAAGCCAACGATTTTACCCGATTTTGCAATGTTCTCAATCTGTGCTTCCTGTTCTACTACGACATATATGTAGTAGCCGTTGTTCTTACGCTTTACGGTTAAAGTCTTTATCTTGCCGTCAAAATCTCTACTGTTCCAATAGGCGAACTCTTTTACACCTATACGGACTTTGTTGCTGTCGTGAAATTTATATCCCGCCTGTTTAGTCGTGAACGAACGATACTTGCTAGTCTTTTGAAAATGCGGAGGATTGGTCTTTATCCCGTGCTTTAGATTTGAAAAGAACAATCTATAAGCCCTGTCAATCCTGTCCGTAATATCCTGTATAGCCTGTGAGGGAACTTTAGTCCATTCGGGGTGATGTTTCTTCAATTTTGTTAAATGACGGGATAACACAGATTTATTCAAAGAGTTATGGTATAAAGCATAATACTTGCGATGGAGAGCTATGCAATGATTGTATATATGCCCTGCGACTACAAGTATTTCATCAAGATACTTCAAGGCATCCCGATTGTATAACTTATACTTGTATGTCTTCAACTCTACCATAAATAGCAAAATGTCCCCGAAACACTTAAAATTGGCAGTCAGCATTCCGAGGACATTCTAAAAATTCAACCTTGATAGGGGGACTGCCAAGAACCCTTATCATATAAAAGTTTATAAACAATATACAAAAACTTTCCCTAGTTGGCAACAGGTTTCATCATCCCACGGCTTTAGCCGTGGGCTTTCGTTTCAGCGTAATTCCATAATATCTACCTTCTTTATCAAATGCTAATAATGTTGGCTCCATCATTTCGTACCTGCTATATTAGCCGATTTATCACGGATTATCTTTGCACCCGGAATCATCCGTGCCATAGCAGCTAGTGTTTCAAAAACAGCTTCATACCCATCCAAACATTTCAGCACCCTAATCCTGCGGGGCAACTGAATATGAGTTTTGGTATTCTCATAAAATATCTTATCGAATGTGTTATATTTCTTATTTTTCATAATAATCCCCTATCCACGTGAAATCTTCTTACGGACACGATGAACTATAGCCCCAGGAATTAACCTACACAGAGCATAGATTAGTTCGCCTTGATTCGGAACGGAACTATCGGAGCGTCTAGGTACACGAATTTTCTTTGGTAATTGAATATAATTACCAGCATAATCGCTAATGCTGTCTATGGTAAAGTATCTCATACTATCTATATAGCATGATACTATCTAATGAAACATTTTACTGCTCAAGAGTAACATACATTAGCAGACCATAAATAAGCAAGTCCAACAAGACCAATGCTACTAACCATTTCACTAAATACCTCTAATCATACCGTTGTATTTTTCAATTCAAGATAATCGGGTATAATAGTATTATGCAACACATTAGACTGCACCGAACATTCTTTATATTCGTGGGCTTGATAACCTTCAAGATACTTAACACCAAATAATTTCATAATCTTGGTACATTGACATTCATCAACGTATTCGTCTATGTATTTTATAGATAAGTAATCTTGAAGAGTTAGCAAACAACATGCACAGCAAATATGTTGACCAGTACTGAATGTTTTAGTTTTGAGAGCTAATGGAGTTCCTTTGAAATTGTCCAATAAAGCTTGAAGTTGTTCTTTAGTAGCAATAACATCAGAATCCATCAGCAACACTAAATCAACATCTTTATAATTATCACGAATTACTTGTTGTAAATCATTACGATTATAATTGATGTTGATTTCTCTGAAATGGCTATGAGTGTCGGTGCATTGTTTGAAAGTAACAAGTTCTCCCAAATAATTCTTGGAGTAAATCTTGTCAACGTATGGAATGACGGTTATTACTTTAATGTTCTGCATATACTTCCACGGTTTCTGCACAACACATCCAAACCTCACCATAATGGTTAGAACTATCTAGTAAATAATCAGGATTCATCCTTAATGATACAATGGGTGACCCAACTTGAATCCCTGTATATCCGTAGGGACACGAACTGCCATAACCACCTTGAACTTTAAAGTGAAATTGACCTGACAGCCACATCATGGTATATGTTGAACCATACATTGTTTCGTGATAATAACGTGCATCAGGTGTATATCCACCAGCTACAAAACTATTCATTCTAATGAATCCGTAAGACGAACCGTCAGTATCTCCGTCTAAATATAAGGTGCCTGCCGAGTCGGTATGCCAATTTTGTAATTTCCCACCCAAATGAAGGTCGTCAACAACATAATAATACCAATCATTATACATCGAGGAATCTCTATAGTAATATTCAATAGGAATACTTATACCATAACAATTAGCATCAGGCCATAGATTAGCTCGTACTAAATCATAATTATTAGAATGAAGTGATATATTAAAGTTAAGAGCTACGTGACACCATTTATCAGACACTTGATAACTATCTGTTGCATCTGTTAGAACTTTGTTTAAATGGTCCATTTCACTAAATCTACACCCAGTACTTGGTCCGTGCACAAGATTAATATATCCAGAGTCACCGTCAATTACTGTATAAGTTCCGTTCAGATACGCAGTTTGATTAGTAATAACAGAAGCATTATTGACATACCCAAGTGGTTGTATATATGCGTAACCGATATTTGTATTCTGCATAGTGGTAGCTGCCCACAAATGAGAACAGAAACCACCGTCAGAAGGGTGAAACGGAGAGTTTGTGTATGTATTAAACTTAGCATATCCGAAATTCGCTAAACGTTGAGTTTTTGCGAATTGAAACATTGGTATGCTCGGTTTATGGCTCATATTCGGATAAGTGGTACGAACATAATGCACTAAAGACGATGGAAATACACATTCTTTTGGTGAATTAGCAATAGACGTGTTTCTCCCTAAGTGCATTGTCGGAATCCACATATCTTTAGCAGATAACACTTCGGAAGAGCCGTTCATAGACGATACATATAAACCTCTTCCGTGTGTCATACTATACTTAGGAGTATATATAGTAGTTCCGTCCGAATAAGAAATCATACTTTAACTCCTTAGAGAAGATAGACTGTACCTTCGACGTATGTAGTTGGAAACGATGTTACCCATTCATAAGCAGCCGGTCCAGCGGGACCAGTAGCACCCTTCAAATTCTTAAACTCAAAATTAAACACCTTGGCGGTGTCTGGACCACTTGCAGTAATCGTCACGGATGGAGTACCTGTATTGGCATCCACACTAGCAATAGGAGTGCCAAAGCCTGCGGAAGTTCCGTTAGTACCATTCGTTCCGTTTGTTCCGGGGTTACCTTTTTCGCCTTTCAAATAATTAAAAGTCAGTGTTGTCTTCTTTAAAGTAGTATCCGTAGATGCTGTAACACTAGGAGTGCCTACATCCCCTATATGTGACCCAGACGCTGCCACAATAGCCTGCAATGCCGAGGAAGCCAACCCTAAACGGCTGTCGTTACCTTGACAAAAAGTATTTGCGGAATTACCGAAAGACCCCGCCTGCACAATGCCACCAGTACCAGTAATCAATGGCTTGTTGGCGGTACTTCCAACCTTGCCATCCCAAGTAATATTTCCGTGCCCGTGGGTCTGCCCAATAGTCTTACCGCCCTCAAGAAGTTCCTGGGCATCTACACTATCAGCAACCACGTCTCCTAAAGGCTGACCAAGTAACTTCTCAAACGCATCGAACCGAGCATTGATGTTATTCAATGCTTCTGCAAGGGCATGAAATTGGTCCGGAGTAAATGTAAATGTATTATCACCATTACGGATTTCTTCAAGAGGGAAATCAGCCATGACCCACCCCCACTAATTAAGACACTGTAATCGTCTTGGAACTTACTAATGCGTGATTCTGTGCATCATAGGTGAGTGTAAATGAATCTTCCTTATCACCAAACATAGTGTCCAACTGTGCCTTGGTATAAAGATTATCCAACTTAGTCTTCAAGGCATTCGTAAAGTTGTTGTCCGTATGCACATAACTAGCATCATAGACAACCTTCTCCCAACCACCACTACCCGTTCCTGTGGAGAAATAAAAATTAGGACCTGTGGTATCAATGTATATCTGCCCAACGAAGTCCGGGTTGCTTGCAGGTGTTCCGCTCCCAACAAGAACCATAGACTTGCCCCCCACCAGAGGAACAACCTGTGTGTTTATGCTATTTGCAATAATATCACCGAATGGCTGACCTTGCAAGTCTTCCAAGCCTTGAATACGGGCGTTCAAGTCACAAAGGGCTTCTGCCGTAGCCCTAGCCAAGTCTGCACAGGCATCGTCGCTAGTGTCCACGTATGTCTTCAAGGTGGACAATATGGCATACACGGCAGCGGTGGTTATTGGTCTTTTCTTTTCATCAATAGCTTTAGACATACGATACGACCCTCAACAATAAAACAATGTATCTCACACTAAATATATATAATTACTAGCATTTTTTGCAACCAACTCTATCCGACAACCCGAAAAATTCTGCAACACGAGCCTTAAACCTATATGGTTTCTGTAAACGAAAACAATTCTTTGAGTAATTCCACTCCAAATACTTACCAAACTTACCCAATCCCTCCATTTTCAACACCGACAATTCCTTTATGTTGTTGTGTCTATAAAACATACCAGCATAAGTATTCAAAGAACCTAATAACCCATCCAAATTTTTATGTGTTACCCTTTGATTTAACCAATAAACCACACGCTTCAATGCTCGTTTAAGCAAGTTTCTCTTGCAATAGCACCTATGAAATTTGAGCATACTACCTAGTACCATACAACCCTTACTATAATGCTGACAATAAAACTTATGCTCATTTAGTTCCACATTTATACTTTTTAAACGCTCCCTAAATTCGGGAATCATCTGTAATGTCCTAGACTTATCATTACTCACAATATAAATATCATCCACAAACACGGTAACCCTATGAAACTCCACACGAGAAAGCCATTTAATAACATCACTAGAATAAATCCCCATAGCATTCTGCCAACATAAAAAACCAATAGCCCCACCAACACCAACGGGTTTACTAAATAGTGACTTATGACTTGGGACAATATCCCAATCACGAATACTGCCTAACCTCCTACAATGCCTAGCAGGGTCAGCCCTCATAACAGCCATAACCATATATTTCAAATCATCCTTGTCATACCCATCATAGAACCCGTCTATCAAGTCCAACTGCTGTTTCAAAGCAATCTCAACATCAGCATTAGGAAAATACCCCTTGAAATCCAAATGAACTATCCAAGTATCAGCACCTTTCTCGTAATTGTTAGACATCACCCTAATATCCCGGAACACCTTATCAACCGCCTTATGCAAACCCATATTCTTCCGGTTATTAAAAGAATTAGGTGGTAGCACCTTCTCGTAGATAGGACGCAACCGCCACTCCAAGTAATGATGTATAATCCTAACGGACATAGCCGTAGCGAAAATCTCACGTATATGCGGTTCACGGGTAACAAATGTATAATTATCGCTAGTATCTAGCACCCTAGAATTTACCGATTTCCACAAGCGAACAAGTTTACGCTCCTGTCCTAATTCAAACACAACCGAATCATGCGAACGCCTTTTATTCCTACGAGCAAGCAAGTAGGCATGAATTAGGTCTTCAAATGCTATCACTAGAAATTCCAAAATAAGGAGATTCAACCACTAGGAGTATCTTTAAGTTCGCCACAGCCGACACACGATTCGTGTTATTGAAGTTGTTGTTGTTCGAATAGCCTGTACTATTGTAATTCCACGCGTTATTAGTATTACGCCTAGCACACAACCATCGGTTATTAGCCAACAACGAGGGCTAATGACGAGGCTGCTTACCGACATCGGTTTAAATGAAACCACAGCCCCCTCTTAAATGGCATCACTGCCCCCGTAGTTTGACGAAGCATCTATTTGCCCACCCCTAGCAGCGAATCCCCTATATTTATCCAAGCCCTCTGCTATTTTATCTATAAGAATAAACAACCGAGCCATCATATTTTCCTTAATACACTTAACCTCAACCCCACATCTAATAAGTATCACAACCTCGTCAAATGCACTAATGCACCTATCCACATTTGCCAACCTATCCTTGCGCTCATTATATGCACGAGAATAACATAATGTAGCCGTAGTCATAGTATCAAACAAACGAGAACCTAAACAACCCTTTTGCCAAGCGGACATTCCGCAAACTATCTCATTTATGAGTGCAAGCATCTGCATACAGTCTACATAAATGTGCGAAGACAAAAGACTATTGTTATTTGACATTAAATAATACCCTTATACGATTAAAGAAGTTTCAAAAGATTTAAGTTGTTAAGGAAATTAAGAACAAGTTAAGAATCCAAATCGAAGAGCGCCACAGCCGACACACGAGTCGTGCTATTGAAGGCGCCGTCGTAGGTCGAAAAGCCTGCACTATAGTAAAGCCACGCGTAAAAAGTAGTACGCCTAGCACACAACCATCGGTTATTAGCCAACAACGAGTCTGTACTGCCCATTTTAGCACGGGTTAAGTCCACAATATCTCGTTCACTAGCGGTGGACGAGTATTTCATCCTACCCAAAAAAGCGAATACTTCTTCAACACCAGCCATATAGAACGACCCTGGTGCCAGTTGTGGAACTCCGGACACACCCACGGTGTCACACCACGAAGCAGCGGTAAACTGCGGTTGAGCATCGCCACCGCCAAACGGAGTATAAATTCTACTAGCCATCCACTTACTCCATTCACGGGACTTCCCATAAGTAACCGCAATACCACCAGTGGCACAAGGAATACGAGCCATCATATCCTCAATATAAGCACGGAAACCCGCATCGCCACTACCATACTTATTAACCAAAGTCGTATCAGCATCAAAACCGGACCGATTCTTAATATGCTCCGAACTGCTATTGTTAATAATAAACCTATCTGCATTTATCACAGTGTCATAGCCGCTAAACCCATCTTTTCTAACAAACGAACTAAATTCCGGTAAATAATTACACATTGACAAAGTACAGGAAACACCAGTACCCGATATAGGGGCTTGATAGCGTTGATAGGGGCTATTATTATCGCAAGTCACAAGAACCGCTTCATTACCTAGATAATCAGTACCAACTTCACAGTGCCAATTATATGCCGTACCACCTACGGTGGGGTTATTAGCCCGGAGCCAAGTGTCCAAGCCACTAGCAAAATCAGCCATCGTAGTCACAGTTGAAGGTACAGTGTACGTACCAACATCTACCATAGCGCCGGATGTACCGCTACTAGGGTCCCAATGCTTAATAGTAAGCACTTTACCCGCATATACCCCATCAGTCATAGCAACAACCCATTGCCATACCTTTGCAAATTGTTTACCGGGGTCTTCCCACCAATGAATAAGAACCTTGCGTCCAGTACGCCAAACAACCTGCCCAATTTTGGTAAGACCACTAGAACCTTCTGGTAATCCATTATTATCCACTTTAAGGGAAACCCCGTCAATAAATATTACCTTATGATTAGTAGCGTCGCCATACACGGCATCCCCTATTTTCGGGCTTGCATTAGTAATAATGTTCGTACCATCGTAATGAACAGTATTACTCCCAATAACATACGACACCGATGAAGTACCCGGTCTATTAATAGCATCCGAGCCATATTCAGTTTCAGTGTCATACAAGTTAATGTATTTCTGCATAATAATATTTCCTTTCTACTAGAATTTAGCCTATGCCGTTAAAGATGCCCACATATCGGCAACATCCGCAGCGGTAATTGCATCTGTTTCAAGCCCATCCAACTTCGCCTTATCCTCTGCGGTCATCAAGCCAGCGGTTGCACCGGATTGTCCTGTAGCCACAGCATTCGGGAGGGTCACTACACCATTAGACTTCGGTAAAGCGGTTGTTCCAACCTTAATGTCCTTTACAATTTCCTCAAACGTACCCTTCTGCGTCAAAGCCTTGTAATCGGAACTACCATCAAACAGAACAGTAGATTTCTTGATTTGGTTAGTTTGGTCGGTATAAACGATAGCACAGCCATTGGAAATAGGAGCAGCACCCGTATTAAGGATTTGACCCTGTTCGTTTATATTCCCATGAGAATGGTGAACATCGGCAAAATCCCCAGGAGCCTTACCGCTATCAGTCAAATTACCGTTAGCGTCCAATCCTGCCAAATGACCATTTACAGCACCAGCCACCTTGTCAGCCTTGTCATTATCAAGACCAACAAGAGCATCGTGAACAGAGTTTTGGTCCGGAGCACCATCTGTATTCTCCCCGTCCACATTGTCATACAACTTTATATGACCATAGTGAGTGCCATCGCCCACACCGTAAGTGGTAGCCGT